>JGI24707J26582_10001557_pt1 | contig 17941 bp, 15 predicted proteins | sample BioPla1DNA1_FD_26582 | JGI IMG/M metagenome (IMG submission 26582)
CTGGTACCAGTGGAATTATTATTTCCTGAATTACCGGTACCGGCGGAATTATCATTTCCTGAACTACCTGTATCAGCAGAATTATCATTTCCTAAATTACCAGTACCGGCGGAATTATCATTTCCTGAATTACCGGTACCGGCGGAATTATTATTTCCTGAACTACTGGTACTGGCGGAATTATCATTTCCTGAATTACCGGTACTGGCGGAATTATCATTTCCTGAATTACCGGTACCGGCGGAATTATCATTTCCTGAACTACCAGTATCAGAGGAATTGTTGGTTCCTGTATTATCTGTATCCGTGGAATTATCATTCCCTGAACTACCGGTATCGGTGAAACCACCTGTTTCCCAAATTTCATCCTCAGCTTCAATGTCCCCATCCTCTGGTAAGAGATAATCTATCTCTCCATCAGGGAAAACTCCCAAAGCTGGTAAAATCTCATTTAAGACTCTGGCAGNTAATTTTGTGGCTATGGTACTATCCGCCTGTTTTACAACATTTTGCGGTTCATCTACGATAACAAAGATAACCACTTCCGGGTTAATTGCAGGGACATGACCGAGGAAGGAAACCAAGAAGGTTTTTGCCTCTCGAGGATATTTTTGGGCGGTTCCTGTCTTACCAGCTATGGTATAGCCAGGCACCTTTGCAGTCCTAGCAGTTCCTACTTCCACAGTTTGATACATATATTTTTGTATAAATTCAGAGGTCTCTTCTGAAACGGTTTGTCTAATTAAGATTTGATTGTTTTCTTTTATGGTAGCCCCTTTTTCATTGACAATCTTTTTTACTACATGGGGTGCATAATAATTCCCGCCATTTACCAAGGATGCATAGGCCGCAGCCATTTGAATCATGGTAACATTCATGGATTGTCCAAAACTACTGGTTGCTAGCTCCGTAGCATTTAAATTATCCTTTGCTATTAATAATCCAGCTTCCTCTCCAGGTAGATCAATTCCTGTTTTGTGGCCAAAGCCAAAATGATTTTCATAGCTAAAAAAGATATCTCTACCTTCTAAGGCAGCAATTTGCATTAAGATATCATTACAGGATTTGATTAATGCTTCCCCTACCGTCAACTCCCCATGGCCAGTTTCTTTATGGCAACTGATTCTGGAGTTTCCAAAATATTCCCCACCATCACAGTAAAAGGTACTGTTTTCTGTCAATATACCTTCCTCCAAAGCGGCGGCAATTGTGAAAGGTTTGAATGTAGATCCTGGTTCAAAACCAAAACTTATGACATCATTTTTCCAAAGAATATTTAATTGCTCTATCTTCTGTTCTTCCGTAAGAGCGGATAATTCATCCTCTGGAATAAAGGATAAATCTCTTGGAGAATTCAAATCATATTCCTGGTTGGATGCCATGGCTATAATTTCACCATTATTGGGATCCATTACAAGAATTCCAATATTTTTGCTTCCGAATTCAGAATTAAATTCCTTGATATGTTTTTGAATAATTCTTTGAATATTTAAATCAATGGTAGTAACAAGAGTGTCACCATTCTTAGGACTTTTCACAATTCTTTCTATATTTAAAGAGGAATCATAATAACCGTAAATCCTACCATTGGTACCATTCAGATATTCATCATAATATCTTTCGATACCGACCAAACCTCTATTATCTGCTGTAGTAAATCCGATAATATCTGAGGCCAATGTATTATAGGGGTAAGTTCTTATGTACTCTTCTTCGAACCAAACAAATCCGATTTTTTCTTTGGTTTCATCCATCATTGTTTCGAATTTCTTTACTTGGTCAAATTTAAGATTCTTTCGTAAGATTACATACTGACTCTCGGGTCTACTCTCTAAAATGGATTGAATTTCTTGGGGGTCGATGCCAAAATACTCCTTCAGGGCATTTTGGGTNGGTATGATATAGTCCTCATACAATAATATTCGTAAAGGATCCAATACCAACCGATATTGCAATTCACTAGTAGCCATCACAGAACCATTTCGATCTAAAATATCACCTCGTTTATAGGGTAATATTTTACTAACTTTCGATTGTCTGGATAAGACCTGCTTGGCATAACGTTCCCCATCGGTCTGCATAATATAAATTAGCCTTCCCATTAATCCTAGTAAAAGTAGAGTAATAACACAAAATACAAGCAATAGCCTTGCTTGCATTCGTGAATTGAATTTCTTTATTGTCTTTCCTGATGTTTTTTCCATAGTATATAACCTCTACCACTATTGCAAGTTTCACTTAGGGATATCACTGAATTGCTTTACATAATCTGAGTTACTTTTCTGGTATGTTATTATAGTATTGTTATTGGGATATACCATGCCCAATTCTTCAACAGCAACCTTGTAAATATATTCCAGGTCATAAGCCTGGTTCATCTGATCATAAGCAGCATCATTGGCCTTTATCTTCTGATCCAAAGACTCCTCCATGGCAATTAAGGTTTTTTCCAACTGGCTAACATTATTTTGCAGCATAAGATATTCTACACAGGTGAAAACTGTAGCTGCAATTGCAACAGAAAGTACCAGAAGAGATGTGAAGGTAATACCAGATAAACTTTTTGCCCGTCTACGTCTCTGTCTTCTAGGAGTAGTCGACGGAGCTTCATGGGGACGTCCATGCCTTTGAATATCTGGAACCGTATTTAATTTTCTTACAGCATTCCCTTCAAAATAACTTGTCCTATTTGTTTGATAGTGAAGTTGTCGCTTATTTACCTCCATGTAATTACCTCTCTCTACAACTACATCATTTTATTATATTTTCTCTTCCTTTGTTGCTTTTTCAAACACCCTTAGTTTTGCGCTTTTCGAACGTTTGTTAAATAATAGTTCCTCTTGGGACGGAAGGATTGGTTTACGACTAATCACTTTTCCTTTTGGTTTCTTTCCACAGACGCAAACTGGAAAGCTCGGTGGACAGGTACATGGATTTTCATTGTTCCTAAAAGAGCTTTTAACAATACGATCTTCCAAGGAATGAAAAGTTATTATACATAATCTTCCAGCTGGAGCCAGTAGATCAATCATATCCTGTAAAGTGTTTGTTAAAACTTCCAGTTCCTGATTCAATTCAATTCGAATCGCTTGAAAGGTTCTTTTGGCAGGATGTCCCATTCCTGCCCGTAGCTTCGCTGGTATCGCTGCTTTAATTGCTTCGATTAGCTCGAAGGTAGTCTCTATGGGTTTTTCTTCCCTCATACGTACAATATGCTTTGCAATATTCTTAGCAAACTTATCCTCGCCGTAATCTCGGATGATTCGATAAAGCTCCATCTCGCTATAAGTATTTACGATATCTTTTGCTGTTCGGGAATTTCTAGTATCCATCCTCATATCAAGAGGTGCATCCACCTTATAGGTAAATCCCCGTTCTGGTGTATCTAGTTGATAGGAGGATACTCCTAAGTCAAGGAGTATTCCATTCACTTGGTCAATTCCAAGGTCTTCTAAGACCTTTTTCATCTCTTTGTAATTACTTCTTACAAGACATACCTTATCCTGAAATTGGTTCAACCGTTGGCTGGCCGCTTGAATCGCTGCTTGATCTTGATCGATACCAATCAGTTTGCCACTGGTAAGTCGTCTTGCTATTTCATAGGAATGCCCACCTCCACCTAAGGTTCCATCTACATAGATGCCCTCCGATTGAATGTTTAAATTGGCAATCGTTTCTTCTAATAGTACTGATATATGTTCAAATGCCATCTTGGCTCCCTACCTCTTTAAAAGCTGATACCGTATTCCGCCATGTTCTCAGCTATTGTATCAACATCATCATAGTTATTATTTTCATCCCAGCGTTCCTTACTCCAAATTTCTATTTTGTTCAAAACGCCTACAAATACAATATCTTTTTCCAAACCTGCGCTTTCTCTTAGATTGGCAGGTATTAATATTCTACCCTGTTTATCCGCTTCGCATGCAGCTGCTCTAGCTAAAAAATATCGGTGCAACTGTCTAGCTTCTTTGGTTCCTGGGAGCTTTTTTAACTTCTCTACAAAAATTTGCCACTCATCGTTCGGGTACACAAAAAGACAACCATCAAGACCTAAGGTAATTACAAATTGTTCCCCTAAGTCCTCACGAAATTTTGACGGTATAATGATTCTTCCTTTTGCATCAATCGAATGATTGAATTCACCCATGAACATATGGCGGCACCTCTTTACTCTTTTGGAATGGCTTGCCCCACTTTTGTGGACTTTCACACCACTTTCCACCACTTCGCTCCACTTATGACTATATTCTATATTAGTTTTGGGATTTAATCAAGGGTTAAAAGAAAAAAAATAAGCACAGAAAACCCTATAATTTTGGCTTTTCTGTGCTTATCAAAAGCATAATTACAATATGTTGTACCTAAAATAAAAAACCGTCATTTTTTGTCAATATCTAGGGATTATAAACCATATAGGAATTTAGTCCCAATTTACAAATTATTTTGTCTTTACCTTGTATCTTTTGTAAATTAATGCGGCTAAAGCGACAATTGCTATTAATGCAGATAATAACTGAGAAATCGCAATGGGAGTTCCCCAGAGGAACAATTGGTCTGTTCGAAGCCCCTCTATCCACACACGGCCTAATGCATATCCGCCAAGATAGAGTAACATAATTTCCCCATCAAATTTCTTATGCTTAGTATAAAAAATCAATATAATTACTAAACATAAATTCCATAAGGATTCATATAAAAAGGTGGGATGAACCTGTATATATTCCACTCCATCCACTAAGAAAGTTTTTTCCCTAATTTCCATAATACGTTCCATGGCTGCTGATCGACCTTCAAACTTCTCTTGTAGATAAGCAAGGGGGGATCGATATTCATAAGAAACATCTCTTAAATCCAATTGCATGGCGAAAAGTCCATCGGTATATTTTCCAAAGGCTTCCCTGTTAAAGAAATTGCCCCAACGACCTAAAATTTGCCCAACTAACAATCCTATACAACCTGTATCCGCCAATAACCAAAATGGATATTTTTTAATCTTGGTATAGATTAGGGCTGTACCAATTGCACCGATAATCCCACCATAAATAGCTAGGCCACCGGTACGAAGATTAAAAATGGACCATAAATTATCCTTAAACTCATCAAAGGCAAAGATCACATAAAACAATCTAGTACATACGACTGAAATCGGAATTGCAATCAATGCAAAATCTAGATAAAATTCAGGATTCTGCCCGGTTTTTTTCGCTATCCAAGTGGCGATTAAAAAGCCAAATAACATACCCAATCCAATGATTATTCCGTAAAATGCAATATGAAAGCCAAAGACATCAATACCGGTAGGTACATTATTTAATTCTATTCCCAAGTTGGGAAAGCGTATATTGGTTCCTAGTAATACCTGCATCTTCTCACCACATTTCTTATAGATTATAATACCATACATATGAAACTTACACTAAGTTATCTTTTGAATNACTTTATCTAACTTGATTGCTTATAGATTTATCTAATTATTTTTTAATACGAATAAATTTAAATACCATAGATATAGAACTTATTTCTAAGTTATCTTTTGAATATCTTTATCTATCTTGATTGCTAATAGATTTATCTAACTTTTTTTAATACGAATAAATTTAATTAGTTATATAAGTGCCTACAGTTTAAATTTTTAAGAATCTTTTAAGTGCTAACAGATTTCATTAATCCATTTCCTTATACATTAAAACGGAATAGGATAACATCTCCGTCCTGAACCACATATTCTTTACCCTCAGAACGGACAAGTCCTTTATCTCTTGCTGCATTATAACTGCCACATTCTACGAGATTATCATAGCTTACAACCTCCGCACGGATAAAGCCTCGTTCAAAATCTGAATGAATTTTACCCGCAGCCTGTGGAGCCTTTGTTCCTATTTTGATTGTCCAAGCCCTGGTTTCCTTCTGACCTGCTGTTATATAACTAATTAAACCAAGCAAACGATAGCTGGCTTTGATTAGTTTTTCTAAACCGGATTCCTTTAGTCCCAATTCCTCCAAGAACATCTTCTTCTCTTCCTCATCCAGCTCCGCAATCTCCTGCTCGATCTGTGCGCAAATAACAAATACTTCAGAATCTTCATCTTTCGCAAGTTTTTGTACTGCCTTTACATATTCATTGTTTGCCCCATCATCAGCTAAGTCGTCTTCTTTAACATTAGCCGCATATATCACAGGCTTTGCCGTAAGAAGATTAAAGCTAGCAATCAATTCCCATTCCTCATCATCAGCCGGAAATGCTTTTGCCATTTTTCCATCTTCTAAGAAAACTTTCAGCCTTTCCAATAATTCCAATTCCTTGGCTAAGACTTTATCATTCTTGGCACCCTTTGCAGTTTTTGCAATTCTTCTCTCCAAGATTTCTATATCAGAAAACATAAGTTCCAAATTAATCGTTTCAATGTCTCTTAAAGGATCCACGGATCCATCCACATGAATTACGTTGGAATCATCAAAGCATCTTACCACATGAACTATGGCATCTACTTCTCGTATATTGGAAAGAAATTGATTTCCAAGACCTTCTCCTTTGGATGCTCCCTTTACAAGACCTGCAATATCAACAAATTCTATGGTGGCAGGAAGCACCCTTTCTGATTGATATAAATCACTTAATACATGCAATCTTTCATCTGGTACTGGTACAATTCCGATATTGGGATCTATGGTACAAAACGGATAATTGGCCGATTCCGCTCCTGCTTTTGTTAATGAGTTAAATAAGGTACTTTTTCCTACATTAGGTAATCCTACAATGCCTAGTTTCATTAGTTTCTTCCTTCCTAAAATCCTTTTAAGTCCTTGTATTTAAGAGATTAATCCCTTGCTTCTATTACTATCAATATTCCTTCTACCAAATCCACCATAGCTTCTTCCTCCACAATTTCATTGCTGATACATAGAGTGCTATCAAAATCTAGGGTAACCCTGTCCAAGGGATACTTAAACCCTTTCATGGTTAAACCAGTTACCTTTTCATGGAATGGTAATAAAGAAAGGAATTGCCCAAATTGGGTATCCTTTTTTATATGGAATCTCTTCGTCTTGAGATAAATTTTATTATGAGCATCTATAATGCTTGCATCCACATTTAACTGCAAAGGCAGTAATAAAAGATGAAGATTAGCAAGTATATGATCCATACGGCTCCCTGTGGCACCTATGATATCAATGGATGATGGATTATGCATAAGAGCCAGTTCTATCGCTATTTGAGTATCCGTTTTATCTTTTTCCCTTGGAAATGTTTGAATGGGAGTAGAAAGCTTCTCATACTTTTGAAGTATTTCCTTGGAAACAGAATCAAAATCTCCAACGATAAAATCCAGAGGAAGATTCAAACGATCCGCAACCATCAATCCTCGATCGGCAGCAATAATCATGCTATAGTTTTCTTTCGTAAACCATTCTTTAAGAAAATTCTCATCAATATAGCCACCGGTGATTATTAATGTCTTATTCATCTTATTCGTCATATAACTCCTTCACCTTCATGCTCATCATTTTGAAATTTATTACGAATATTTTTTAAATATTTCTTTGTATTTTTTAATATTATCTTGAATGTCTCCTGAAAAGATGGATGTACCTGATACAATTACATTGGCCCCAGCCGAAATTACATCTTCCACATTATCCATGCTGATACCGCCGTCAACTTGGATGTCAATACTGGCGCCTTTCCTACTTGCCATCTCTTTTAAATCTTTAATCTTAAGCAAGGTTTCTGGTATAAAGGCTTGTCCGCCAAATCCTGGATTTACACTCATGATTAAAACCATATCAATTTCATTTAATACATATTCCAGGACATCCAATGGAGTTGAAGGATTGAGGGATACCCCAACCTTGCAACCCAATTCTTTAATTTTTGTAATTGTTTTATGCAAGTGTTTACAGGCTTCTGCATGTATTGTTATAATATCTGCTCCAACTTCCTTAAAATCTTCAAGATAGCGGATGGGTTCCTCTACCATTAGATGAACATCAAAAATAAGCTTCGTATGCTTTCTGATTGATGCAATAACAGGCATACCGAAGCTTATACTGGGCACATAATTACCATCCATAACATCAATATGAAGATATTCTGCGCCCGCATTTTCTACAAGATTAATCTGTTCACCTAGAATATTNAAATCCGCTGCCAAAATTGACGGAGCAAGTTTAATCATAGTATCCTCCTAGTCACATAAGAATTGTCTTATTCCTTCTTAAAACTTCTTTCTTCTCTTATCTTATTTTATTTACTTCTTTTTTTTTATCATTTTTAAATGTTTCTTTTGTTTTTAAAATTTATCTTTTGTTTATCATAGGTTTCATATTATTTCAAATGTTTCTTGTATTATTTGCAATATACTTTAATCATTTTAAGTTTTTCATTTAGCCTTTTTCAAATATGCTTTTATTATCTTAAAAATTATTTTTATACTTTTATTTTATTAGCATTCACAACTTAAAAAGATACTATTATCTTTTTTAATTTTCTTTATAACTAAAATGTGCTTTTATCTTTTTTAATTTTTCTTTATTACTATAAAATGTGGTCTTATCCTTTTAAAACTTTCTTTATAACTTTAAAATGTAATTTATCTTTTTTAATTTTTCTTATTACTTTAAAATGTGCTTTTATCTTTTTAAAGTTTACTTTATAGCTTTAAAATGTACTTTTATCTTTTTTAAATTTACATTATAACTTTAAAAATATTTTTAAAATTTTTAAAGTTTCTTCATAACTGTAAAATGTACTTTTATCATTTTAAAAATGTTTCTTAGATTTTAAAATCAATAACGCTTTTGATTCTTTAGCTCATTATATAAATCTACATAGTTTTGATAACGATGTTTGCTTATTTTCTCTTCCTCCAATGCTTCTTTAACAGCACAACCTGGTTCATTTATATGCATACATCCTATGAAACGGCAATTCATCTCATACAAGCCAAATTCTATGAAATAATCCTTTAATTCTTCTAATTCAATTTCATTAATATAGAGGGAACTAAAGCCCGGTGTGTCCATAACATAGGTATCCTCATCTACATAGATCAATTCTGAATGCCTAGTGGTATGCTTCCCTCTTTTAATCTTTTCACTGACACTACCAGTTTCCATATTGGCATTGGGTTGCATGATATTAATTAAAGTAGATTTTCCCACTCCGGAGGGTCCTGCAAGTACGGTTGTTTTTCCTCTCAAAAGTTCTGTAATCAGTGCAATCCCTTCTTTACGAAGTAAACTGGTTGGCAGAACTTGATAACCACTTTTCTCATAGGAATCTCTGAGCAAAAACATCTCTTTTTCACTTACAATATCCATCTTATTAAAGCACACAATGGTAGGAACGGATTGTTTTTGCATCATAATCAAGAAACGATCCAACAAATTTAAATTAGGAGCAGGCTCAGCCGCTGCAAATACAACCAATGCCTGGTCAATATTAGCAACGGCAGGCCGAAGCAATTCATTCTTTCTCGGAAGAATACGAATAATCGTACCTTTGCCTTCGGGTTGATCATTGGTATCTATTTCTACATCATCACCGGCCAGAGGTTTGATATTCTGATTTCGGAATATCCCCTTTGCCTTACATTCATAGGTCTTATCCTCCCCGGGTACATGGACATAGTAAAAACCTGCTATACCTTTAATAATCTTACCCCTCAAGCTATTCCTCCTCTGCTACAAAAACCGCCTCAAATGTTGTTGGTTCAGTTTCTCCTGGTAACATGAACGGCTCACCATTGACATACATGGTTACAATTCCCGGATTGAGACTTTCACCATCAATATCTTCTACGGTAAGAGGAAAATCTGCATCGGTAAGTATGCTCTCCTCTTCCGGAATAAGGCTTGTTTTGTAGCCATCCTGTACCATTTCAAGTATAATTTCTGCTGATTCATCTTCAATATAATCAAAAGGACTAATATGAATCGTCACAGTACCAATATATCTGGTTACTACTGTTGGTTCTGGATCTGGTTCTCCTTCAGGATCTGGATCTGGTGTTACATCTCCACCAGTCTCAATATTTTCAGGACCAGTACTTACAATAACATCAATCTTGGTTCCTGGATCCACTTTTTCACCAGCAGTTGTACTTTGATAAGTAATTAAACCTGCCGCATAAGTTTCCGATGGTTGTAGATTTACCTCACCTAAGGATAGGCCCAAATCTTTCAATTGTTTGGAAGCATCCATTTCAGTAAAACCAAGTAAATCCGGAACAACTACCCGTTTATCCTCAGGACCGGTACTCACGTACATGGTAACCTTATCTCCCTTGATTACCTGAGTATGTCTCGGAGGATCGGTAGAAATAACACGACCTTTTTCCACTTCATCGCTAGGCATATATTGCACAGTAACATCAAGACCTAAGTCATTCTTCAGCTTTTCTAATGCAACCTCTTCGGTATAATTATAAACATTGGTAATTTCAAATGGCTCTGATCCTAAACTGATATAAAGCATAACCATGGAGCCCTTGGCTGGGTCATTGGTAGGCTGTGGATATTGGGCAAAGATTTTTCCTTCCTCCTGCTCATCCGAATATTCCTCATATACCATAAATTCAGCATCAGGATCTCTTGCTAAGAAGGCTGCTTTTGCGTCTTCCACAATCATACCAATTACATTCGGTGGCTCATAGCTCACATTTTCTGTTACAACTGGAGAAGTAGGAACTACTGTTTCTGTAGGAGACGGAGCCTCTGTGATTATGTCTGTAGGCGTAGGAAGTGGATTGTTATCCTTATCCTTATTAAAATTCGGGAATACAAATTTAACTACAATAAACATAATTGCTGCAGCAAGTATCAGAATGGTAACAATACTTCCGGCAATTAAAAACTTTTCAACCTTGGTATCTACAGTATCTAAATCCTCCTCTTCTTCCTCGATTTTATCTGTTGGTTGATTTCCATTATCCCTGATATCCTCATCAGGGTAAGAGCCTTTCTTTATTCTACCCAAGTCATCAGAAATATTGATGGTTGGAGAATCAGACGCAACAAAAGCGGGAATTTGTACAAAATCCCCGTTAGGATTTGCTATGGCTCTCTTTAAATCTATAATCAATTCCGATGCAGAATGATATCTACGCTCCGGTCTTTTTTGCATACATTTTTGTACNATCTTGTCTACGCTATAAGGAATGGATGGATCCAATTCTTTCAGCGGCATTGCTTCCCCTTGAATGTGNAGAAGAGCTACGGATACCGTATTGTCTCCAGCAAAAGGAACTTTACCAGAAAGCATCTCATATAAGGTAACACCTAAGGAATAGATATCACTTTTTTCATCGCTATATCCACCCCTAGCCTGCTCCGGTGATAGGTAGTGTACCGATCCCATCGCATTGGATGTTATGGTATTGGAGTTGGTAGCTTTTGCAATACCAAAATCGGTCACCTTAACTTTTCCTTCTCTAGAGATAATTATATTCTGAGGTTTTATATCTCTGTGAATAATGTTGTTATCATGAGCAGCTTCCATTCCCTGAGCAATCTGTATTGCTATACCAACTGCTTCCTTAACTTCAATCTTACCCTTTCTTTCTATAAAACGCTTCAGTGTAATACCTTCTACTAATTCCATTACAATATAATGTAATCCATCTTCATCACCGACATCATATACATTTACNATATTGGGGTGGGATAAGCCGGCTGCCGACTGTGCTTCTCCCCTGAATTTATTGACAAAGTTTTTGTCGGTAGAATATTCCCGTTTTAATACCTTGATAGCTACAAAACGGTTTAATTTCTTATCTTTGGCTTTATATACATCAGCCATTCCGCCCGAACCCACTTTATCAACAATGTCATATCTATGACTAATCGTCATACCGGGTTTTAACATGATTTCTCACCTCTTCTTCATACTTTAATAATAATAATAGCTATGTTGTCCTTACCACCATTTTCGTTCGCACATCTTACTAAAGTTTCTGCAGCCGTTTTAAGATCATCTTGATTTTCCCTGATGATCTGTGCAATCGTCTCGTCCTCCAACATATTGGTAAGGCCGTCCGAACACATAAGTACAATATCCTCATCCTCTAAGTTCACTTCAAAAAAGTCTGGCTCAACAGTATCATTAGCGCCCAGTGCTCTGGTAATAATATTCTTATTGGGATGAACCTTGGCTTCCTCCGGGTTCAATTCCCCCTGCTTCACCATTGCCTCTACAAGGCTATGGTCTTCTGTAACTTGTCTGATTTCTTCCTTTCCAATCACATATAACCTGCTGTCACCAATGTTGGCAACATATAGAATTTTATCAATTATCGTGGCTACCACAAATGTGGTNCCCATCCCTTCTAATTCACTTTGCTCAAGAGCTTTACTCCGTAATATTTCATTGGTTTCTTTTACGGAAGCTTCAATCATGGCTACGGGTGATGAAAGTTTACTCTGCTTTATCCTATCCGTAAAGTATTCTACACAGAATCTTGAAGCATAATCTCCGGCATTATGTCCCCCCATACCATCTGCAACGATGAATAGGTTTGGTAAATTTCCGATATTATCATACTGACAAAAGACATAATCCTGGTTTATCTTTCGCCTTTCTCCAATATCCGTTATTGAAAATGCCTTCAAGTCTGCACCTCCTCGCTCCAACCCCTAATTGCTATATTTGTCTATATAGCTCTTTCGTAATTGACCACAGGCAGCGTTAATATCTGCGCCCATTTCTCTTCTAATAGTAACATTTATTCTATATTTTTCAAGTATATTTTTGAAATTTTGTATTTTTTTGTTCTCTGATTTCTTGAAATTTCTTTCTTTTATAGGGTTTACGGGTATCAGATTTACATGACAATTTAGGCCTTTAATGAGGTTGGCAAGCTCTTTTGCATGCTCCTCTTCGTCGTTCACTCCCTCGACTAAACTGTATTCAAAAGTCAGTCTTCGACCAGTCAAATCATAATAATCCTTGAAGGCATCCAATACTTCTTGCAAATCATACTGGTTAGCAATTGGCATCAATTGTTTGCGGATTTCATTGTTTGGTGCATGAAGGGATAGAGCTAGGGTAATGGGCAATCCCTCTTTTGCTAACTTTCGAATTCCTTCGGGTAGGCCACAGGTTGAAACGGTAATATTTCTGGTACTAATATTTAAACCCTTGGGATCGGATAACAACTTAATAAATCGGATTAAATTATCATAATTATCTAAGGGCTCTCCCGTCCCCATTACTACCACATTTGAAACTCGTTCTCCGGACAAAGCTTGAATCCGATAAATCTGATCCAGCATTTCCGATGGCAATAGATCCCGCTCTTTTCCTCCTATGGTAGATGCACAAAACTTACAACCCATCCTACAACCCACCTGAGAAGAAATGCATACGCTATTTCCGTGATGATACTTCATCCGTACACTTTCAATCACTCGATTATCCTCTAGTTGAAACAAATATTTCACTGTTTCATCGGATCTGGAACGTAAAGCATCCACAACTTTTAAAGTCACTAGGGGGTAGGTCTTCTTTAGTTTCTCCCTTAATTCCTTGGATAGATTGGTCATCTCCTCATAGTTTTCTACCAACTTCTCGTGAAGCCATTCAAAAATTTGTTTTGCACGAAAGGCAGGCTGACCCATTTCTTTTAATTTTTCTGTAAGCTCCTCCAGATATAAGGATTTAATATCTAAATTCTCCATATGATTCATCCTAACTTTCTTTTATTTCCCCCTGCTTAAAGTTCTTTCATAAATACACTTCTCCAAAAAGGTTCTTCTAAATTTGTCTACTTGGAATAAATGGCTTTTTCCAGTTTGCTTAGCTTGTTTTGTCTGGTTTCTTCCATATTGAACAAAGGTTGTATTGTTTCGTCTCGTCCAGTTTATTCATAGCGTTTTATTAGATTCTTCCAGTCTGTTCATGGCTTATATTGTGTATCTTATGTGTGCCAAAAATCAACTAAATATTACTTTCTAACAAATCTAGACAAAAAGAATCCGTCCGTTTCATGAACCCCCTGAATTAGTTGAAGATATCCTTCAGCAGTCGTTTGGCTTTTCAATTGATCTGGAAGGTAGGGATCCAAACTATCACAGCGAAAATCATAATGCTTCAAAAACCAGTTTCGATTGTCCAAATTCTCTTCTTGATTAACGGTGCATGTACTATAAATCAAGACACCGCCCTTTTTTACATAATCTTTGACCGTGTGTAGAATTAATCTTTGCAATTCTACAAGCTCTTTTTGTTGTTTTTGTGTCAATTTATACTTTATATCAGATTTTTTTCCTATTACACCCAGTCCACTACAAGGTAGATCCGCAATGACCACATCTGCTTTCCCAATCATATCTGGGTCTAAGACGGTAGCATCCCATACTTTGGTTTCTATATTGGTAAAATCCAGTCGTAAAATATTTTCCTCAATTAACTTTACTTTATAATCGGAAAGATCTCTTGCCGATACCTTGGCTGCTCTTTCTGCTGCATGAAGCGCTTTTCCTCCCGGTGCCGCACAAACATCAATCACAAAATCCTTTTCCTCTATACCTGCCACTTGACAAACCAGCATAGAGCTAACATCCTGTATGGTAAAACGTCCTTGTCGGAAAGTTTCTAATTTATCTAGATAATCATAATCGGAAATTTTAAAGGCATAATCCAAATAAATGCTATCTTCCACCCTAACCCCTTCTTGCTCCAGAAGGCTCTTTAGTTGCTCTGGTGAATTCTTTTTTTGATTACAACGAATGGTGGTTATCTTTTCCTTCAAGGAAGCCTCAAACATCTTTTCTGCGGTGAGAAATCCATATTGATTGATCATGTCTTGAACAATCCATTCTGGAACAGAATAAAAAACAGAAAGATACCGTACCGGTTCCGACTCTTTGTTTGGAAAGGATATGGTAGCTTTATTTCGATCAATATTTCTTAGTATTCCATTAACAAAACCTGATAATTTTTGAAATCCCCGTTTCTTTGCCAGCTTTACTGCTTCATTGCAGATAGCAAAGACAGGAACCTGATCCATGTATAAAATCTGATAAACACTCATTCTTAATAAATTACGAATGAGGGGCTTCATCTTCTTAACAGGTAAGGAAGCAAAGCCATTGATCATATAGTCTAAGGTAATATAACGTTTCACGGTTCCTGTGCAAAGTCGGGAGATAAATGCTCTTTCTACCTTATCTAAATACTGATATTTTTGGAGGGTGGTTTGTAGGACTTTATGGCTATATTTCTCCCCTTCAATAATCTCCATCAGCATATCCAGAACGATTTCTCGGGAATTTACCTGATTAGTCACGTCTTCTTCCTCCAAATAATATCACTAAGCGTAGCAGTTGAAGAATCGTTGCTGCGGCTGCTGCCACATAGGTCAGTGCAGCTGCATTTAACACCTTCTTCGTTTGTTTCAATTCATCACCATATAAAATCCCATTACTGGCCAACTGAACCACTGCTCGTTTGGATGCATTGTATTCTACTGGGAGTGTAATCAACTGAAATAATACTGCAGTGGAAAACAAAATTATTCCCAAATCAATCAAAAATGTGCTTCCTCCCATAATTAAACCAATTATAATCATTGGCCAGGATATGGTTGCCGAAACATTCACTACAGGAACTAAAGCATTCCTAATTTTTAGTGGTGCATAGGCCTTACTATGTTGAATCGCATGTCCACATTCATGGGCAGCTACTCCGATGGAGGCAATGGAAGCAGAATCATAAACTGCCTCAGATAAGCGAACCACTTTTGTCCTAGGATCATAATGATCACTTAAGGTTCCCTCCACTCTCTCCACTCGAACATCATAAAGTCCAGTGGCATGCAGTATCCTCTGTGCTGTCTCGGCACCTGTCATTCCAGACCTGCTCCTCACCCTTGAATAGCTGTGGAAAGTGGATTTCACTCGAGCGGACGCACCTAAGGACAATAGGACACCAATAATAACTAAAATATATGTTGGATCAAAAAATGGATAGTATCCATAACCCATATAAATCCCCTCTTTCTATCAATAAGACTACAAAGTACTTATATTATAATCATTATCATCTCATTTCATGAATAACATTACTTAGACTTTCCTAATCTACTTCCTATCTTCAAAGGATACCCTCTAAGAAATGCATCTGCAGTCATACGTTTCTTTCCCTCTAGCTGCAACTCTTTCACTACTAAAAGTCCTTCTCCGGTTAAGACCACAAAGGAATCCTTCCTTAATTCAACAATTTCTCCAGGCTTTCCTTCAAAATTATTCTTGTTTTCCTCCACTTGAGCCCGCCATAATTTCAGAGTTTTACCCTCCAAGTTAGTATAAGCACTGGGCCAAGGATTCAGTCCTCGAATGAGGCGTTCAATTTCAACCGCTGATTGGCTAAAATCGATATCCCCCATGGTTTTATCTAATATTCTTACATAGGTGGCCTTCTCATCCTCCTGTGGTATCCTCTTAGCTCTTCCTTCCTTGATTTCTTCCAAAGCCTCTACCAGCAAATCTGCACCAAGATCTGCTAATTTATCATGAAGACTGCCCCCCGTTTCTTCCCTATCAATGGGAATACTTCTTTGCATAATAATATCACCGGTATCCAAGCCAACATCCATATACATAATGGTGATACCAGTTTCTTCTTCTCCGTCTATAATAGAATACTGTATTGGTGCAGCTCCCCGGTATTTGGGAAGTAAGGATGCATGGACATTAATACATCCGAATTTCGGAATATCCAGCAAAGCCTTGGGTAAAATCTGCCCAAATGCAGCTACCACAATTACCTCTGGATTTAAGTTCTTAACAATATCGATAAAATCTGGCTCCTTCACTTTCACTGGCTGATAGATTTCCAGCTGATGTTTAAGTGCCAGCTCTTTCACTGGTGGAAAATGAATTTCCTTTCCCCTTCCTTTTGGCTTGTCCGGTTGGGTTACAACTCCAATCACCTCATGTCCAACCTCAAGAATCTTATCCAAGATACAAGCTGCAAAATCAGGGGTTCCCATGAATAAAACCTTCATTCTATCCATCCTTTCGTATTCAATTAATCTACCTCTTCCGTAATAAAGGAATCCCTTAACTCTCCTATGGTTTTGTCCACATATAAAACCCCATTCAAATGATCGATTTCATGACACAAGGCTCTGGCCAGTAGTTCGGTTCCTTCAATAANAAATTCTTCCATNTCCTTATTATATGCTTTCACCTTTACATAATTGGGNCTTGTAACGGTACCTACTTTACCTGGAACACTAAGACATCCTTCGTCACCAGTCTGTTCCCCATCAGTTTCCAGTATCTCTGGATTGATCAAAATGATAGGATCATTTCCTTCTTCGCTTACATCGATTACAACTATTCTTTTCAAAATACCCACCTGAGGCGCCGCCAGTCCCACTCCATTGGCCTCATACATGGTATCTAACATATCTTCGATTAATGTCAGTATCTTCTTATCTACTGCTTTTACTTCCTTACTAACCTTGGTTAATACTCTTTCACCAATTTCTCTAATGTTTCTTATTGCCATATCATCAATCCTTTCCCTAAGTTGTTAACATATGCTTTCTTTTCATTTTGTAACTTATGCCATACTTTACTATATCTACACTAAGTTGCTAACATATGTTTTCTTTTTCTTATTATTTGCCTTGTACTGATCCTTGCTTTCCTTCATACTTGCTTTTCATTGTATAGGCTTTCATAGCATATATTTCATACTGGTTTTAGCATATGTTTTATTGTTTTAATCTTGTAGCTGCAATCTATGATTGTTCTAGTCCTTTGTTTGTAATTTGCCATGTTTCTACATGTTCTATTTCTTGCTTTTATTTCATTGTAAATGATTCCTATAGCTATATATTAAGTCTTTTTACTTTCATTTATTTTATTATATACAATCTCTTGGTAAAAAGATTACTGTTATAAACTTTTAAATTGACTGTATTTAATT
>JGI24707J26582_10001558_pt1 | contig 17937 bp, 21 predicted proteins | sample BioPla1DNA1_FD_26582 | JGI IMG/M metagenome (IMG submission 26582)
GATGCAATGGTCGAGACTTTCACAACTGCTCATAAGGCTGAATATAATGGGAACAAGACTTGAGCTAAAAAGATTATAAATAATCACAATTTGAAGCTATCTTATGCTATTTTGTAATTGACTTGTGATAAGAAAAATGATATATTTATTTTTAATAGTTTAAAAAGCTGTGATGGAGAAGAGTAAAGCATAGGGGCCTTACAGGGAGAGGTTGTCAAGACTGGAAGCAATCTTATGGTGAAGATGCTTGAAGTTCGCTCCGGAGCTCATTGGCTGAAGCAGATTGTTGTAGGCCCATGCGTTAACCCTACGTTATAAGGGAAGAATATCGGATGTTCCTGTAATGTCCCGTATTTTATTAAGTGTATTGCTTTAAGCAATAAAAATGGGTGGTACCGCGGAAGTAAATGCCTTTCGTCCCAGCAGGGATGAAGGGCTTTTTTGTACCTGAAAGTGCTCAAAGGTATTTTTGACTAATTATCTTGGGAGGTTTGAATTAAATGTGTTATTGGAATGAAAAAATGGAGACTATTNATAAGGAATCCTTAAAAAAGATTCAAAGCGAGAGACTCAAGGATACTGTAAAGAGAGTTTATGAGAACATTCCCTATTATCGGGAAAAGATGAAGGAGGCAGGGATTACGCCTGATGACATTAACTCTGTAGATGACCTTCATAAGCTTCCTTTTACATACAAGACAGACCTGAGAGATAATTATCCTTTTGGAACATTTGCTATTCCTCTTAAAGAAATAGTGAGGGTCCATGCCTCGTCGGGTACTACCGGGAAACAGACGGTTGTAGGGTATACCCATCATGATATTGATATATGGTCTGAATGCGTTGCCCGCTGCCTTACTAGTGTAGGCATAAATAAAGACGATATAGTTCATGTTGCATATGGATACGGTTTGTTTACCGGCGGGCTTGGGCTGCATTATGGCGCAGAGCTGATTGGGGCAACCGTTATACCTGTTTCAGGAGGAAACACGGCACGTCAGATACAACTTCTTAAAGACTTTGAAGCAACTGTTCTTTGCTGCACTCCTTCCTATGCTCTTCACATAGCCGACCAGATGCGNGAAGCAGGTGTATCTAAAGACGATTTAAAATTAAGAATAGGTATCTTTGGTGCAGAGCCCTGGTCTGAGGAAATGAAAAGCCAGTTGGAAAACCTATTTGGTATTAAAGCCTATGACATATATGGGCTTAGTGAAATTATGGGTCCTGGAGTATCTATGAACTGCCAGCATCAGGGAGGATTGCATATTCAGGCAGACCACTTCATTCCTGAGATAATTGACCCTGATACCGGAGAGGTATTGCCTGAAGGGGCAGAGGGTGAGCTTGTGTTTACATGTATTACTAAAGAAGCATTGCCTTTAATCAGATACAGAACCAAGGATCTTTCTGTATTAAACTCTGATGTTTGTTCTTGTGGCAGAACAACGGTCCGAATGAAGAAGGTAACAGGACGAGCCGATGATATGATAATAATTCGCGGTGTAAATGTATTCCCGTCCCAGATAGAATCAGTATTGCTTAAACATAGCGAGGTTGAGCCTCATTATATGATTTATGTTGACAGAATTAATAATCTTGACATTATGGAAGTTCATATCGAAATGAATCAAAGCATTTTTTCTGACCAGGTAAGGAAGATTGAAGCTTTAGAACGAAAAATCCGCCACGATATTGAATCAACCCTAGGAATCAGCACGAAAATCCGGCTTGTGGAGCCAAACACTATACAAAGAAGTGAGGGCAAAGCCAAAAGGGTTATAGATAAGCGTAAGCTATACTAAAGTTAAGACATGTAAGACGGGGACGGTTTTGGGCGCCCTGAAGGCGTACGCGTTGGGGGCGGNTAAATTAACTCGATATTTTAATTATTTCATATTTTATAAGTGCTTGGAGACAATCCTCCAAGTGCTTTTTTTATATCCTCAGGGATTGGTGCTGTAAGGGTAATTCTTTCTCCTGTTAAGGGATGATCAAATGAAAGAATGTGGGAATGAAGAGCCTGTCTTTCAATTAATTCAGTAGCTGTTTTTGAATAGAGAAAATCGCCTATTATGGGATGTCCCATTGCACTTGAATGAACACGGATCTGATGAGTTCTGCCTGTTTCAAGAACAAACTGAACAAGACTATAATCATTATATTTTTCCAGAGTTTTATATTTTGTTACTGCTCTGTCTCCAGAGGGATCAATTACCCGTTCTATTATGCTGCTGTCCTTTCGCGCTATTGGAAGGTCTATAATACCCTCTTCGGGTTTGAATATACCGTGTATAAGACCTAAATAGGATTTGTACACCTTGTTTTCCTTCATTTGTCTGATGATGTGTTCCTGAACATAAGGGTTTTTTGCAAAGAGTACAACGCCGGATGTGTCCTTATCAAGCCGGTTTATAGGCCTAATTTTAATTGACAGACCCTGTTTTTGAAAGTAGGCCATAACAAAATGAGCAAGAGTTCCTGTGGTATGCCTTGCTGTGGGATGAATCGGTGTATTTGGACCCTTGTCAACAGCTAAGAAGCAATCATCCTCGAAAATTACTGATACTGGCTGGTCTTCAGGTTCAATATCGGTTTCTTCAACAAAATCAATAATAACGCTTACCCTGTCTCCACTATGTATATGGTCAATGGTTCGTATAGGCTCATTGTTTAATAATATGCCATTGCTTGTTTTAAGCCGCTTTATTAAACGACTGGAGATCTTCATCCTGCTTTTCAAAACCCATAAAACTGTTTTGCCGTCACATTCATCAGCAACTGTATAATCAATTCTCATTCAACAATTCCTCATTTTTATCCTTAATTCTCTTTAGAATAATATTTTTAAAGGTATAATAGATACATGCACAATCAGTAATTACCTATACACATATAAAACCCTCAAATAAATGGTGCTGAAATTATTATACCCTTTATATAGTATTTTTTATATTTTTGCAAGGAGATAGAAGATGTTCATAGGTGTTCTTAAGGCAAGTCTGTATTTAAGTGAGCCCCAGTCATTAAAGGATAAAAGGCGTGTTATAAAGGGGCTCTGCGACAGGATAAAAAACAAATTTAACATGGCAGTTGCCCAGACAGGCAGTATGGACTCATGGAACAATAGTGAGTTGGGAATTGTGTGCGTATCAAATGAAGCCTCCCATGCCGACAGTATGCTGTCAAGTGTTGTCAATTTCATTGAAACCCAAGGGACCGTCGAATTGACTTTTATTCAAACAGAAATCATACCTTTTTCATAAACTGGAGGAGAACAAGCACCTGTTTTCTTTTTGTAATCAACTTTATCAGAAGTCATGCATATGGTTTATAAGGACTCTTTCCTGAAGGCCTATTATGATGATTATAGATTTCCTATGTGAAAATTGGCTTATAATTCTTATTTCCATACTTGTTTTGACTTACATTATTTATTTGTCAGTAAATAAAAGGTGGACAAAGGTACGGGAGTTTGCATATAGAGTGATGCTCCTGGCAGAGCGAACTTTTTCAGATNATGATGGGCAAATNAAGTTTGACTTTGTGGTGAGGATTGTTTACAAAAGCATGCCGTCATGGATGCAGTTATTCATTAGCCAGGAGAATATAAAAAGGTTTATTCAGACCTGGTATGAAATCGCTAAGGACTTTTTAGATGATGGTGAGATAAATTCNTCTTTCAAATGAAGNNTTAATAACAAATATCAAATTGTTAATGGCTATTTCTCAAAAACTATTTAAGGGAATGCTTTTTTATGAACGCAAATCTGCTATAATTAATAAGTTAATATTATAAGTTCATTATAAAGGAGCAGATCTGATGTACATAGAAAACGTACTTGATATAATAGGCAATACTCCTGTGATTAGCCTGAAAAAGCTTACTGGGGGCAATGTTTTTGCAAAAATAGAGTATCTGAATCCCGGTGGAAGTATAAAAGACAGAATAGCAAAGTTTATGATAGAGGAAGCTGAAAAAAGCGGCGAATTAAAGCCTGGAATGACAATAATGGAACCCACCTCGGGAAATACAGGAATTGGCCTTGCNCTTGTCGGGGTACAAAAAGGTTATAAAGTTGTTATAGTCATGCCTGAGAATATGAGTGAGGAAAGAAAGAAAATAATTAAAGCCTTTGGGGCAGAGCTGGTACTTACTCCTGCCGAGAAAAGTATTGCAGGCACCTTAGAGGAGGTTGAGAGAAGAACAGCCAATGATTCTACAATCTATGTACCTCAGCAGTTTGAGAATATGAACAATCCGAAAATTCACTATTTGACCACCGGACCGGAGATATGGGGACAGCTTAACGAAAAGGTGGATTTCTTCGTATCGGGCCTGGGAAGCGGGGGTACCCTTGCAGGCACAGGTAAATTTCTCAAAGAAAAAAATCCTGATATAAAAATAATAGCTGTTGAGCCCAAAAATGTATCTGCGCTTCTAGGCCATGAACCAGGGTTACACAGCATACAGGGAATAGGGGACGGATTTGTTCCAGCGNTTTTGGATAAAAGTCTGGTTGACGATGTAATTGAAGTAACCGACGAGGATGCTATTGATACAGCCAGAAAACTAACCCGTGAACAAGGATTGCTGGTTGGGACTTCCTCGGGGGCGAATGTATGGGCAGCAACCCAAATCATGAAAAGATACGGAAATGATAAGGTTATTGCAACAGTGCTTCCGGACCGAGCAGAAAGATACTTCAGCACGGCTCTTTTATAAAAAGCATAGGAAAGCAAAACATTCGTCTAGCCAGTTTATTAGGGGTTGTTATTAAATTATATAATTTCTCTTAATCGTTACCTTAGTAATAATATACATTTTTATGTTTTAAGTCATGATGTAAGAATTCTATTGATATGATTCTACAGAATTTTAGCTTTTATCTATAAAATAAGAGTGGTCATATGGATTTAGTAATTAAATCCTATAAGACCACTCCAACTGTAATCCACTGACAAAAAAGATGCCGAGGTTGATAAAACTCGTAAACTAATAATGGTATGCACTTGACTGTAACATGCCTTATACCATAGGCGCAGAACTTAAAGGTACTTCCCCAATGCGTTTTTCAAATTATCATCGCCCTTTAGATGAAATGAAAAACAAAGTAGCAATCGCAGTATCGACAACAGCCGGTGCCGGTGCAGGAATAGCCACAAAGCAAATTGCAAAGCAACTGTTTTGGTGGGGAATTCCCAAGGTATACCGACTTAATCAGGCTGTAGCGGCTTCAAAATGGGAAGATGTAAAACCTAAAACAAAAGCGAAAATAAAGCAAAAAGCAATGAAAATCGAAAAAAAGGTAAAGAGAAAACACGGAAAGGTTCGTCGTGGACTGCGCCAGAAGCTTATATTCAAAATGATGGGTGCTATGCAAAAGTCTGGTTTGGGTACGCCTCAGGACGCCTCTTACTGGAAAGAACAAGGCTGGATATAGCAAATTGTTCATATCTAATTTCCTATCTCGAAGCTAGTACTTTTTTTGTTAGAATTTTTTGTTAGAACAGTTCCAATTTTACTGCTGTGCAAAAAAACAAACACCGCATAAACATAGTGTTTCTGCGATGTTTGTTTGGTCGGAGTGAGAGGACTTGAACCTCCGGCCTCTTGGTCCCGAACCAAGCGCGCTCCCAGCTGCGCTACACCCCGATAATTGAACATTTGCTATTTTAGCACATTTGCTGCTTGTTATCAATCACAAAATATAAGGATAATTACAATGTATGAAAAAAGGAAGCTATATCGGGCAATGGCTTCCTTTAACTTAACTATATTATCAATAATCATATATTTAATAATTTCTGAAAAGCCCAATAACCTTTCCAAGTATTATTAGTTCTTTCAGTATAATTGGTTCATAGTCAGGGTTTTCTGGTTGCAGACGATAATGATCCTTTTCTTTATAGAATGTCTTGACTGTTGCCTCGTCTTCGATTAAAGCAACAACGATATCGCCATTATTTGCTGTGCTCTGTTGTTTTACTATAATATAGTCACCGTCAAGAATACCAGCGTTTAGCATACTTTCGCCTTTAACCTTCAACATGAAAGAGGTTGAATTGTGCAAGAATCTAACAGGTATAGGGAAAGTGTCCTCAATATTTTCCACAGCTAAAATAGGGGCACCTGCTGTTATTTTACCGATTAGGGGCACATTTTCGATTTCTTGCTCAGCTACATATCCTTCAAGGTTTTTTGCCGAATCGTCTATAACTTTAAGTGCACGAGGCTTAGTTGCGTCTTTGATAATTAAACCGTCTTCTTCAAGCTTTTTTAAGTATGAATGTACAGTAGATGTAGATTTGAAACCTACTGCCTTACAAATCTCGCGGACAGAAGGAGGAAAGCCCTTTTCAATGATGTAACTGTTCACAAAATCAAGAATCCTTTTTTGTTTCTCGGCACTTTGCTGACGCATTCACAAAACCTCCATTTCCTAAGGATATTTCGATCAATTTTAAGTTAACCTAATCTTTAAAACAATTATACAATTGAACAGAACAATTGTCAAACAAATGTTCGATTTAATCTTGACAAAGGAACACCTGTTCGATATAATTTACATAAAAGAACAAATGTTCTGAGGTGATATTATGAGTATAATCATTAGGAGAAGAAGGTTTACATTAAAAAATAAAAGCCGTTTTGCAAGATTTATCATGCTGTTTGTTCTTATGGTTGTTTTTATGAGCATGTATATTACTGNCGGAGCTTCTCAAGCAGCTAAAGATGATTATGAGGAAATTTTAGTTATGCAAGGAGATACTCTTTGGAGTATTGCACAAAGTAATTTCCCGGAAAAGGACATACGGGCATATATATATGATATTAAACAATTAAACGGCCTTAATGATGATTATATATATGAGGGACAAAAGCTTAAACTTCCATAAAGGACTATTTTCCTAAAGGGCAATTTGAGTATTTTAGTGTTTTTATGGTTTTGCCTGTGGTATGATTATAATAACGAGTAGATTTGTGGGGTGAGGTCATGCAGGTAAAACAAGTATCAGTTTTTATTGAAAATATTTCCGGAAGATTAGCAGAAGTATCCCGTGTTTTAGGACAAAATAATATCAATATCAGAGCACTATCTATTGCCGACACTTCTGAGTTCGGTATATTAAGACTTATAGTGAATGATCCTGATTTAGCAGCATCGCTATTAAAGAAGGATGGTTTTTCAGTGGGCACGACTGAGGTAATTGCTATTTGTGTGGACGATTCTCCAGGTGGTCTTACCGATGCTTTGACTTGTTTAGAACACAATGAAATAGGTATCGAATATATGTATGCTTTTATTGGCAGCTCTGATCCTGAAAAAGCCCTGGTTATTTTACGAGTAGAGGATACAGAAAAGGCAATAGAAGTTTTAAACAACTGTGGGATTGACACAGTACCACCAAATAAGATATATACTATGTAAACTAAATCGTATTTGATTTGATTAATATGAGGATAATAAGAAGCTGTCTCAATATTAAACGCTTGAGATAGCTTCTTTTATTGTAATCTTTTTTAAGGTTAAGATATATCTCTCAGTGATAGTCCCTTATTCTTATCCAGAGCCCATTGGATAGACCATTCGTTTTCAAAGAGTAAAACATAGTTATCCTTAGTATCCTTAACCAGTCTTGATGTGGATGTGAGATTCAAATCATTCGGACGACCTTCTATTTCAGTTATCCATCGAGCATATCGGAGGTTGAGGCTAGTGAGTTTCAGATCAACATTATATTCGTTCTTTAGTCTGTGTTCCAGCACATCGAACTGGAGAATACCAACTGCGCCAATGATAAACTCCTCAACTCCAATATCAGGTTCCTTATATATCTGGATTGCCCCTTCTTCAGCTAATTGTGTAATACCCTTCAAAAACTGTTTTCTCTTCATGGTATCCTTAGCCGATACTCTGGCAAAATGCTCAGGAGGGAAGGATGGTATGCCGTGGAATTCAAGCCCGCTCAGTGAACTCAATACATCCCCTATCCGGAAAATACCGGGATCGAAAAGACCAACAATATCACCGGGATAAGCTTTTTCTACTACTTCTCTTTCCTGAGCCAGAAATTGCTGTGGTTGGGCTAAGCGAACCTGCTTGCCTGAACCACTGTGGTTTACCTGCATACCCTTTTCAAAGACACCTGAGCATATACGCATGAAGGCTAATCTGTCCCGATGATTTGGGTTCATATTAGCTTGAATCTTAAATATAAAGCCAGTGAAATCCTCGCTGTTTGCTTCCATGAGATTTTCGTCAAACACGCGGTCACCGGGGGGTGGAGACATCCTTAAGAATTCCTCTAAGAACGGCTCAACTCCGAAATTGGTCATGGCGCTACCGAAGAATATGGGGGTGAGTTCACCCTTTAATATCCTGTTTAAATCAAAGCTGTCACCAGCTATATCTAAGAGCTCAATATCTTCAATCAATTTTGAGTAATATGGTTCTCCAAGCAAATCCTTGAATATTGGGTCATTAACATCCCCTTTGTTTGAATGAATAATCGCCTGACCGTGACTCTTGTCGTTGGTAAAAAGTTCAATCTGATTAAGCTGTCTGTTGTAGACACCTTTAAAGTCACCATGTATCCCTATTGGCCAATTCATAGGGACAGAACGTATTCCTAATACATCCTCTAGCTCCTGCATTAGATCAAAAGGATCTTTGACGGCTCTGTCCATTTTATTAATGAATGTAAAGATAGGGATACCCCTCATTCTACAAACTTGGAAAAGCTTTATAGTCTGTGTTTCCACACCCTTTGCTCCGTCTAAAAGCATTACGGCGCTATCGGCTGCAACCAGTGTTCTATAGGTGTCTTCACTGAAATCCTGGTGGCCGGGAGTATCCAAAATATTAATACAAAAATCGTTATAATTGAATTGCATTACACTTGATGTAACTGATATACCACGCTGCTTTTCGATCTCCATCCAGTCAGAAGTAGCATGCCTTGCTGTTTTTCTGGCTTTAACCGAGCCGGCCATGTGAATAGCGCCCCCATATAAGAGCAGCTTTTCGGTCAATGTTGTTTTACCTGCATCAGGGTGGGATATTATTGCAAATGTTCTTCTGCGTTCAATCTCTTTATTAAGAACTTCTTTAGCTTTACTCACAATTGCTCCTCATTTCGTACAATAAATACAGATTATATATTATATTTTTTTGTATACTCTCGTCAAGGAATAAGTGATTTTACGCAAAATATATATGGAAGAGTGATTAAATGCGTGTCGGTACTAAAAAATTATGGTACAATTATTCAAAAGAACTCAGGACTTATATCATACTTACGTTTGATTAAGAGAATTGATTTAGGATTATTATGTTTTAGGAGAAGAATCTTATGATTATTGATAATTTAACTCTAAATGCGAAAAATGCAAAAAAAGCTTCTATATCTCTTTCGGGAATATCCACCGAGAAGAAAAATAATGCCCTTAAGATAATTTCACAAAGGCTTTATGAAAACAAGGAAGAAATATTTAAAGCCAATAACGAGGATATAGAAAGAAGCCTCGCCGATAATCTTGCCATGCCCTTAATCAAGAGACTTAAGTTTGATGAAAGCAAACTTAATGAAGTTATCGATGGAATTAATAGCCTGATTAGTCTTGAGGACCCTATAGGAAAAACATTATTGGCAACCCAGCTAGACCATGATCTGGAGCTATACAGGATAAGCTGCCCCATAGGACTGATAGGTATTATTTTTGAATCTCGTCCTGATGCTCTTGTTCAGATTTCGACTCTTTGCTTAAAAAGCGGCAACAGCGTTTTACTCAAGGGTGGAAGCGAGGCTAGGCTCACGAATAGATGCCTTTATGAGATCATTGCAGCTGCTACGAATGAAGCTGGAATTCCCGATGGTTGGGTTAATCTTTTGGAGAGTAGGGCTGAAGTATCAGAAATGCTCAAACTTGACCAGTACATTGACCTTATTATTCCACGGGGTTCTAACGATTTTGTAAGATATATTATGGACAATTCAAGAATCCCGGTTCTTGGTCATGCTGATGGCATATGCCATCTATATATAGATCAGGGTGCTGATGTTAAAAAGGCTGTAGATATTACAGTTGATTCCAAGACTCAATATGTTGCTGTTTGTAACGCATTAGAGACACTTTTGGTAAATGAAAACATAGCACAGGAAGTTCTTCCCCTCATTAAAGACGAGCTAGAAAAAAGGAAAGTAGAGATACGGGGCTGTGAAAAAACAAGTAAGATTATTTCCTGTATTTCTGCCACCGATGAGGACTGGAAGACGGAGTATTTAGATTATATCCTTTCAATTAAGGTAGTTGAGAACATTGATGAGGCTATTGAGCACATAAACACATATGGATCAGGCCATACCGATGTTATAATTTCGGAGAACAAGGACAATATTGATACCTTCTTAACATATGTTGATTCAGGGAATGTATTTGTAAATTGTTCAACCCGTTTCAGCGATGGCTTCAGATACGGGTTCGGGGCGGAGGTAGGAATCAGCACCAATAAGATTCATGCAAGAGGTCCTGTCGGCCTGGAAGGTCTTGTAACATACAAATATAAGGTAATAGGAAATGGCCATTTAGTAGCTGATTATGCCGAGAACAGAAAGACCTTTAAGCATCGTCCGCTATAGAAAAGCAGCATAGCCATGTGAAGCATTGNCTGATGTGCATCAGCAGATTCTGTTGTGTTGCCTCAGTCTGTGTTTGAGGCACCTCCAAGGTCTTTCATAATTTCTTTAGCATTATCAGTAGCCAATACTGTACCATCATGCTTTACCCAGACTGCAGCAATACCCAATTTCTGGGTCAGATGTAGTCCTTCATCATAGGGAGTGAGGAACAGTGTTGTGCTCATGAAATCTGCAAATCCTGAGTCCTCAGTCACTATGGTTACTGATTTAAAGTAGTCTGCTGGCATTAAAGTATCAGGGTCAATAAGATGATGGTAGTTCTGTCCATTTACCGTATAGTATCTTTGATAGTCTCCACTTGTAACAACGGAGCTATCGTTTATATAAATTACATCTAAATGAGGTTTTGTTGAGGAATAGGGGTCAAAGGGGTTCTGAAGCCCGATGCCCCATTTGCTCCTGTTGCCGTTTAATGGTTCACCCACAACCCTTACATTCCCACCAGAGCTAATAATAAAGCTGGTATAGCCTTTTTCCATAAGCTCATTTGCGACCAACTCACTGGCGAACCCTTTGGCCANAGCCCCCAAGTCAAGACTCATATTCTTATCTTCGAGAAAAACAGTGCCGTTTTCGGTATCGACAATTATCTTTTCAATATCGGTATACTTGTTTGCTTCGTTGAGTTCAGATATAGTAGGGATTTTACTTTTTTGGGGATCTTTTTTTCCGGCATCGCGGTAATTGTGCCATATTTTTAGCACCGATCCTAAAGCTATATTACACTTACCATTGGTTTCATAATACCATTGTTTAGATAATACAAGTAAATCTATTATCTCCTGTTGAACCTTGACAGCCTGAATACCTGCATTATCATTAATGGTTTTAGNATTGTTGAGATTATTATAGTCATTGTATATATCAAAGAGCCTGTGGAGCTCCATAAAACGATCCTGTGCAATATCTGCCATTTCCTTAAAATCAGCTTCGCTCTTTGCATAACCGATTAACTGAATAGTGGTGTCNAATGCNCCCACAAATTCATAGGAGTATTTTGTATAAGCTGAATTGTCAGATGAACATGCAGCTGTCAGCAATGAAATAATTATGATAATGCAAATTGAAATTTTTACTTTCATATAAACCCCTTGTTCTTTTCAAATATTCCAATAACGCCTGATGCAATAATTGCAGTTATAAGACCTGTTACAAGGCTGGCTAAAAGTAATATGGGAAGGTAGGCGAAGATTGCAAAGTTTTTCATCATAATACTTGCCATAAGTATCTGACCAATATTGTGAGCAGCNGCTCCTCCTATACTTATCCCCAGCAATGTGAAAACCTTATTATATCCAAGCTTTAATAGTATCATGGCTATAAGTGCCAGAAAGGCTCCTGAAAGGGAGTATAATAAGGAAGTCATTCCGCCAAATAAAAGAGATGACAATATACATCTTAAGATTGTAATTATTATAGCTGAGGGAATATCTACGCAAAAAAGAGCAAACATTGTTACAATATTAGCAAATCCAAGCTTAATTCCAGGCATTGGCACTATGAGATTAAGCGGAATAAGGCGCTCTATAAAAGATAGCACAACGGCCAGAGATATTAATATGCTGTTCAAAGTTAGCTTTTTCATTGAGTCACCANTAAANGATTCGTGTAATACTTGTAGTTGTTTTCTGATCTAGTAAGATTTTACCTTACGATAATATCTACATCAGATTGGTTATAACCTTCAATTTTAATAATTATGCCTGAAGGGAGGCATACTGCTATTTCCCCGGGCTTTTCGATCCAACCGGTGTGAACACATACCTGGTCGGGGCACTGAGCTTCTTTGAAGCGGACTTTTCCGTTATTCACCTCAATAATTCCAGGGTATTGCCCCGAATATGGAATTGTGTATGGCTCCTGATACTTATCTAAGTATATCCTGCCTATTTCAGCGTTGTTTTGAGAGATTACAGCAACCCTTTGTTCTGAATCCTCCTGATNCATAGACATTGCAATAATGGCACTGGAGAGGATTACTGCCAGAATCACCAAAACATCACCAAATTTAATTTTAACCTTCAAAGTGTTCCTCCATATACAAAATCGCGAATAAAACTATAATCTGTCTCTTTCATTGTAGTATAGCACTCCGGGCAATAAATTGGTATACTGATTGCATAGAAGTTAGAAGTAATAAGTTCTCAAAATATGGAGGGGAAGATATGTTTTTTAAAAAAGGACGAAAGATTAATCAGCTTGAGGGACAAGCATTATTGTTAACTGCCTCTGATGATGTGGAGGCTATTATAATAGTGTCAATGCTAAAAGCTAACGAAATCCCAGCTACAAAAGTCTATAGGGAGGATGGAGGTTTTTTCACTATGGTTCTTGGCAAATCCTTAATGGGGGTAGATGTTTTTGTTCCTGAGGAAATGCTTGACAGTGCTAAAGAAATTCTTGATTCTGCTCAGGATATTAATGATGAGGAGATTTTAGCAGACCCATCCTTTGATGATGCAAGCATAAATAAGCACAACGAAGAATCATTAAAAAGTCTTGGTAAAAAANCATTATGGATAGGTGTAGCACTTCTCGCAATTATAGCTGCATATCTGATTTTTTATTTCTTTTTAAAATAGTCTGGACTATTAATGAAACGACAAATCCCCTCGCAGCTAGTTCTGGTATATTCTACAGGGAAGAGGCTTTTATTTCTCCCAACACGATAGAGTACCACATCTGAATTGGCTAAGGCTTCTTCATGATTGTTCTTTATAACAACTATTACTTCATTATCAGCTATAGGATCTTCAAAGCCGTCCTTTTCTTTTCCTTTGCTATTTATTATNCTGAGGACAGGGTAGTGGTGTATTGTTATATCTATTCTCTCAGCCTTATTAGCATCGTTGATACTCTTTTTGACAGATTGGCTCAACATACAACCATTGTTAAGTATTGACATAGCATAGCCTCCCCGATAATGGGCTTCTATATTATATGAACATAATTTCCTAAGGGTTCTGGATAATATACCTTTCACAAGTAATAGGATCAGTACATATAATATTTTGGGACTGAATATGAGGGGGATATTAGGTGAGTAAGACTGTTGTTCCAACACCGCCTCAAAATATTATAATAGCTGAGGAAAATCAAGAAGTATTAGCTAGAATAGTTCTAAGCGAAATGGTCTGGAATGAGAATACCCTTATGGGTAATGTTAGCGACAAGCTCACAGGCAAACCGATAGAGGGAGTATGCGTTAAGGTTTGTGATAATGAATATAATCCGATTGCCTATAATTATTCAGATATCGATGGTAACTTTACAATAGAAGGCAATTTTAGCCCATCCATAAGAGTTTTGGCTGGCAAGAAGGGCTATGGAACAATTTCAAGCGAGGCCTTGCCANCATCCGGACTTGACAGAAAAGCTCTTAACCTGGAGCTGTTCCCATTACCTAAGCTTGGAGCCACAATATTCGGCAATGTCAGAGATGCGCAACAAAAACCTCTTTCGGGAATAAGAATTACNATATATAGATCAAACAGTCTTAACCCTTATGATGTTNCATTCACAAATCAGGAGGGATTATTTGTTTTTGATAACATAGAAGAGGGGGACTATAGAATATCCTTTCAATCCTTAAGTTATAATGATAGAGTTGTCAATATTGAAATTTTAAGGGAACATAATATTGTTACACTAGAAACAGTATTTTTGAAAAAGAAAATACTGAAGGGGACCATACATGGCATTGTTACTGATAAAAATAATGTTCCGGTCAGTAATGCTCTTGTGATGCTATGTAATAGCAATAATATACCAGTACAGATAACTTACACTAACGAGGATGGGGCCTATTTATTCTATAGACTGGATATGGGAACATACACCGTAATAGCAAAATAACACAGAAGAACCGTCGTTTTGTGCATGTAAAAGAGTCGATAAATCCTTATAAGGGTTTATCGACTCGAGCATATCTTACTATTTATATATTTACAATTAAGCCTGGTTCTCGTTTTCGTTAGTGTTCTTCACAGGAATCTTAGCCAGTAAAACAATCATAATATAAAAGGCGATAAGAGCACCGAAAACTCCGGCTAATCCGAGTCCTGTAACCTCAAGACCTTGCAATAATAGTTCTTTAAGTTCTGTATTCATTAATAATCCTCCTTTTATAGACCTGCAATTTTACCTATTAAGACCAGAATCATACTACCTGCAACAACTGAACCTAATTGGCCCGATACATTGGCTGCAACAGATTGCATAAGCACAAAGTTGTGGGGGTCTTCATCTTTGGCTAACTTCTGAATAACCCTGGCTGACATCGGGAATGCTGAGATTCCTGCAGCACCAACCATTGGATTGATTTTATCTTTTCTAAAGAGATTCAATAACTTAGCAAACATTACTCCGCCGGCAGTGTCAAAAATGAATGCAACTAATCCTAAAAGCATAATCAAGAGGGTATTCTTTGTCAGAAACGCTTCTGCGTTCATGGTTGTACCAATTGTTATACCAAGAAGGATAGTAACTAAATTAGCTAGAGTTGTTTGAGCTGTTTCTGAAAGCCTGTTAAGAACTCCACATTCTCTGATTAAATTACCGAACATCAAAGCACCGATAAGAGCAACACTTTCAGGTGCAATAATACCTGCAATTACTGTAACAACGATAGGGAAAAGAATTCTTGTTAATTTGCTTACTTCTTTTTGTTGGAAGTCCATACGGATTTGCCTTTCCTTCTTGGTTGTTAAGGCTTTAATTACAGGTGGCTGAATAATTGGGACCAATGACATATATGAGTAGGCGGCAACGGTAAGAGGCCCCATAATACCTTTATCAAGTCCAAAAGCACTGCCTACATAAATTGTTGTAGGACCATCTGCGGCTCCAATTACACCTATGGCTCCAGCTTCCTTAAGACTAAAGCCTAAAGCTAAAGCAACCATCATTGTAGCAAAGATACCAAATTGAGCGGCAGCACCGAAGAACAGCATTGATGGAGTTTGAAATAAAGGCCCAAAGTCGATCATTGCACCAACGGCAATAAAAATAAGGACCGGAAAAAGCTCGTTGGCGATTGTCGCCTCATACAGTGCACCAAAAATTCCAAGCTCACCAGTTACCGGGTTTTCTACAATGCTTGTTAATGGAATATTCGCCAGAATAGCACCAAATCCTATAGGAAGTAACAAAGCGGGCTCATATTCCTTCTTTATCGCAAGGTATATCAATATACCACCAATTGCAAACATAATTAACATTTTAATAATGTATTCAGTAAGTGATGTGCCTTCCGGAAGAGTTTCGAGCAAAGTGTCAAAATTAAAAACCATTTTCTTCCTGCCCTCCTAGATTGTATATATTTAAAAGGTTTAATGTAAAATCGTATACATTATATCATCAGCACTAAACCCAGGCAACATATAAATATACAAATCGTTACCCATGGTTTTTGGCGAAATAGTGGTTGAATTTATTTTTGTTCAATCTTCAAATAGTAGACTCCATCTAGCTTATAGTCCTTGCACTCTACGCTTTCGTTCTCTATGATGAATTTGTTACGGTATAGCTGCTCTGCGAGCTTCCCGTACTCTCCGGCCTTTTTTGCATCTACACTTGAATCAACATATTCATTTAATTCGTTAAATATTGTAATAAACTTACCTAAGTTCTTCAGGTTCAGGTGTTGGTTAATAAAAGCTTTAGCAAAGGCCACCTGATTGTTTTTCCTTTCAATGTCTCCTATGCTTTTGTATTTACCATTTTCATCGGTACCTTGACGATAACGGACAAAGCCCTCAGCATCCTTGCCGCTTAGAGTCTGAAAGCCTTTTTTAATATTAATCTCAAGATTTTGAGTTGGATCGTTATATCTCATCAGATAGGGTACATCAATTTGAACACCATCAAAATAGTCTACCACTTTTCTGAAACTTGAGGGTTTAATATAAACATAATCGTCTATATATATATTAAATACCTCTTCCATTATATCGGCAACGAAATCATATTCGGAATTGCCAAAACGGCCGTTACCGTTCTTGTAATCAACACGCTTGCCTATAACATGACATGCGTTGATTTTATATATTCCCTTCGATTTGGAATAAGAAGGCCAGACCTTTTTCAATTCAGATTTAACCTTATCACTGTAATCTATGTATATATCCCTGGGCAGGTTTATAAGCTTTACCACATTATTTGCATCATCTATGCTTGCAANCATAAGGGTATCATGATTTCCTGCCACCTGGTCGGTTCCGATAACCAATACATTGATATTATCCTTGTCAACTAAGTCTATGGCATATTTTTGATTATTGGTTAAGCTATAAGGACTGGAACCGGACTCCCTTTTGTTTCGGATTGCTTCGGCACCATCCTTTGTGGTGAGAAACTGCCCTAAAAAATCAAAAACCGGCTTATCCTTAACCAGATAGAAATATACACTCATAACGCCTATCAGTATAACAAACAGGACAATTACCAGTGTTAATAAAGTGTTTGTTGTTTTGTTCCTTGGTGTCTTCTTCTTTTTTTTAGCCATATATGTTTGTTCGCCTCTGATCAAAGTATTTTCTAGTTCACATTTTCACACAACATTGAACCTGTGTCAATCTTGTTAGAGTGTTATTCAATATGATATAATGACCTCACCAATTAGCAATAACAAGATTGCTGATAGGCGTCCGTGACCTTAAACATTAGCAGCTTAGAAATCAAAAAAAATAATGATAAAGGGGACAGGCTTATGAAAAAGTTCATACAGGATTTTAAGGATTTTGCAATTAAAGGTAATGTTATTGATATGGCAGTCGGTGTTGTTATTGGTAGCGCATTTGGAAAAATTGTCACTTCACTGGTTAACGATATTATTACACCAGCCATAAGCATGTTAACAGGTAAAGTCAGCCTATCAAACTTAAGCATTGACATATCAGGTGTAAAGGGGACTGATGAGTATGTTGGCATTATGTATGGTCAGTTTATTCAGAACATAATTGACTTTTTGATTATTGCATTTAGCATATTCCTTGTAATCAAACTGATTGGCAAGTTTAAGAGAAAAGAAGCCAAAGTAGAGGAAGCTGCTGAAAAAGTCGAAGAGGAAAAGATTTCAAAGGAGCAGGAGTTACTTACCGAAATAAGGGATATACTAAAAGAAAAATAGAAGAATATTAACAAGAATAAACTGTTAGTCTTTCATGTCATTTTGGGGCATTATGCCCTGGAATGACATTTATATGCCTTTTATGAGCTATTATGTTTAATAAA
>JGI24707J26582_10001559_pt1 | contig 17934 bp, 10 predicted proteins | sample BioPla1DNA1_FD_26582 | JGI IMG/M metagenome (IMG submission 26582)
TTCGTCAAGAGACTTATAACCTTTTTCTTGCATAAACTCTTTTACTTCTTCAATTATAGCTGTAATTTCCTTAATACCATTTTTGTAAATTGCACTAACAACTTGAACGGCATCTGCACCAGCTAAAATTTGAGCAACAACATCCGAACCTGTTAAAACTCCTGTGTTTGCACAAAGTGAACCTTCAACTTGTCCAGATAAAATGCCCATAAATCTTAATGGTAAACGACCATCACCCTTGCTACTGATATTATATGGCATTAACATTTGCTCATTTTTAATATCAATCTCTGGTTGAAAAAGCTTATTAAATAAAACAAACGCATCAGCACCCGCTTTGTCTAATTTCTCAACAAAAGCAACTGTGTTTGTATAAAAAGGACTAAGCTTTACTGAAACAGGAATTGAAACAACCTTTTTAACTTTCTCTAAAGCTTCGATTTGCTCTTTCTCGATTTGAGCAGCATCTTTAGCAGATGAGTTAACAGTTGAGTAGAAGTTTAATTCTAGCGCATCAATGCCAGTGTCAGCTAATTTAACAGCATACTCTTCCCAACTTTCGTTGTAAACGCAGTTTAAACTTGCAATAACAGGAATAGAAACTTTTTCCTTAAGCTCTTTTAAAGCTAAAAGATGAGCTTCTGGTCCAGCATGCTCTAAACTTGGAAAAATACTAAGCATTTCAGGACTTCTGTCTGCATATTCTGATAAATCATCATCAAGTTCAGCAGATTCTAAATGTATCTGCTCTTCAAAAAGAGATTTGTAAACAATAGCAGCAGCACCTGCTTTTTCCATTTCGATGGCTTTTTTTATGTCCTTGGGAATGTTAGAAGCTCCTATAATAATCGGATTTTTAAGCTCTAACCCCATATATTTGGTTGTTAAATCCATATTTTTAATTTTTTGTAGTTAATTATTTAAGAGTGTAAACTAATTTTCTATTCCTCAAAGGAATCTCTAAAGCCCCCTTTAGGGGGTTGGGGGTTATTATATAAATTCCCTTTTAATCTTTATAAAACCCTTAATAGGAATAGAAATTAGCTATTTATCTTACTCTTCTGTTTTTTCCTCCTCTTCATAAACCATTTCTGCTAAACGTCTATAGCCGTTGTATCTACGTTTTGCGTCGGCTTCAGCAGCTGCAAAAAGCTCTTTAGCCTCAGCAGGGAATGCTTTCATAAGAGATGTATAACGAACCTCACCTTTCAAGAAGTTTTGGAATTTGCTCCAATCTGGCTCTTTTGAGTCTAAGACAAATGGATTTTTTCCTTCTTCTTCAAGCAATGGATTATATCTGTATAAGTGCCAGTATCCGCACTCTACTGCTAATTTAATCTCATTTTGTGATGCTCCCATTCCTGCTCTTAAACCGTGGTTGATACAAGGTGAATAAGCAATAATGATTGATGGACCAGGATATGCTTCTGCTTCTTTCAAAGCTTTCATATATTGTGCTTGATTAGCACCCATACCAACTTGAGCAACATATACATAACCATAAGTAGTAGCCATTAATCCTAAATCTTTTTTACGGACTTTTTTACCTGATGCGGCAAATTTTGCTACCGCTCCAACAGGTGTAGATTTAGATGCTTGACCTCCAGTGTTTGAATAAACCTCAGTGTCTAAAACCATAATGTTTATGTCTTTACCACTGGCAATAACGTGGTCTAAACCTCCATAACCGATGTCATAAGCCCATCCGTCACCACCGAAAATCCATACAGATTTTTTGATTAAATGATCTTTAAGTTCTAACAACTCTTTTGCAACAGGATGAGATTCAGATTCTAAAGCTTTTATAACTGCATTAGAAACCTCTGTTGTTTTGTTTCCATCATATTTTGCTTCTAACCAAGCTTCAAAAGTAGCTTTTGTTTCAGCTGAAACTTCTTCAAGTGATGCACGCATTTTTAGTTCAATACGCTCACGCATTTTTTCAGAAGCTGTTGCCATACCTAAACCATACTCAGCATTATCCTCAAACAGTGAGTTTGCCCATGATGGACCTCTACCGTTTTGGTCTGTTGTATATGGAGTAGATGGAGCAGAACCACCATAAATAGATGAACAACCAGTAGCGTTAGCAATCATCATACGATCACCATAAAGCTGTGTGATTAATTTTAAATATGGAGTTTCACCACAACCAGCACAAGCACCTGAGAATTCAAATAATGGTTGTGCAAACTGTGAGTTCTTAACATTTAAATCTTTTGGAACAACTGTATCTTTAACAGTAACTTTTGTTGTCATATAATCCCACTTCTCAACTTCACCCATTTGTGAATCAAGCGGTCTCATAACTAATGATTTTGTCTTAGAAGGACAAACTTCAACACAGTTACCACAACCTGTACAGTCTAATACACTAACTTGAATTTTGTAACGTAAATCGCCAAAGTTTCTTCCAACTGGTTTTAGTGTAGTTGTGCCTTCTGGTGCGTTTTCAACCTCTGCTTCGTCTAATAAGAATGGACGAATTGCAGCGTGAGGACAAACATAAGAACACTGGTTACACTGAATACAATTCTCATCTAACCACTCTGGAACATTGACTGCGATACCACGTTTTTCATATACCGTAGTTCCTGCTGGGAAAGTACCATCTTCGCGACCGATAAATGCACTTACTGGTAAATCATCACCTTTTTGAGCATTAATTGGCATCACTACATTTTTGATAAAATCTGGAAGATTATCGTTTGTATCTTCAACAACATCTTCTAAATTAGCCCATTCTGCAGGAACGTCAATTTTTACTACATCACCACCTTTTTCGATAGCTAAGTGGTTCATTCTCACAACTTCTTCACCTTTGCGGCCAAATGATTTAATAACAAATTTTTTCATTTGATCAACTGCTTGTTCATAAGGAATTACGTTAGCAATTTTGAAGAATGCAGATTGCATAATTGTATTAGTTCTGTTGCCTAATCCAATCTCTGATGCAATATCTGTTGCATTAATGATATAAAAATTGATATTGTTTTTTGCCAAATATCTTTTTACGTCATTAGGTAATTTTTCTTTTGTTTCTTCTACGCTCCAATGGCTGTTCAGCAAGAAATATCCACCTTTTTTAAGACCTTTCAACATATCATATCTTCCTAAATAAGAAGTTACGTGACATGCTACAAAGTCAGGAGTATTTACTAAATATGGAGAACGAATTGGATTGTCACCAAATCTCAAGTGAGAAATTGTGATACCACCCGATTTTTTTGAGTCATAAGCAAAATATGCTTGTGCATATTTATCAGTATTATCACCAATAATCATAATACTGTTTTTGTTTGCACCAACTGTTCCGTCAGATCCTAAACCATAAAATTTACCTTCGAAAGTTCCTTCGGTTGAAAGTTCTAATTCTGGTAATAATGGAAGAGATTTGAATGTAACGTCATCAACTATACCTAAAGTGAAATTGTTTTTAGGTTCGTTCATTTTTAAGTTGTTGAAAACAGCAACTATCTGTGCAGGTGTAGTGTCTTTTGAAGATAAACCATAACGACCACCAACAATGATAGGAGCATTTTCTTTACCATAAAATAGCTCACAAACGTCTAAGTATAGTGGATCTCCATTAGCACCTGGTTCTTTTGTTCTGTCTAAAACTGCAATTCTTTTTACGCTTTTTGGGAAAGCTTCAAAGAAATATTTTGCTGAGAAAGGACGATATAGATGTACTGCAATAAGTCCAGTTTTTTCACCTTTAGCATTTAGATAATCAATAGTTTCTTTAATTGTGTCTGTTACAGAACCCATTGCAACAATGATATCTTCTGCATCTTCTGCTCCGTAATAGTCAAATGGACGATATTTTCTACCAGTTATTTTAGAAATTTCATCCATATAATCAGCAACAATGTCTGGTATAGCATCATAGAAGCGGTTTGAAGCCTCTCTAGTTTGGAAGTAAATGTCAGGATTTTGAGCTGTACCACGTGTTACAGGATTTGCTGGATTTAAAGCGTTGTCACGGAATTTTTTTAAAGCCTCTTGGTCAATTAAATTAGCTAAATCATCTTGCTCCATTAATTCTATTTTCTGAATCTCGTGTGAAGTACGGAAACCATCAAAATAGTGCATAAATGGGATTCTTGATTTAATTGCTGCTAAGTGAGCAACACCCGCTAAGTCCATCACCTCTTGAACGCTACCTGTTGCTAACAATGCAAATCCGGTTTGGCGTGCTGACATAACATCGCTGTGATCACCAAAAATAGATAAAGCTTGTGCAGCTAAACTTCGTGCTGTAACATGGAAAACTCCTGGTAAAAGCTCACCAGCAATTTTATACATGTTAGGTATCATCAATAATAGACCTTGTGAAGCTGTAAATGTAGTACTTAATGCACCAGCTTGTAGTGAACCATGAAGAGCACCTGCAGCACCTGCTTCAGATTGCATCTCTTCTAATTTTACGGTTTCACCAAAAATATTTTTTCTTCCATAGGCTGCCCATTCATCGATGTACTCGGCCATTGTAGAAGACGGTGTAATTGGATAAATAGCAGCAACTTCGCTAAACATATAAGCGATATGAGCAGCTGCGTAGTTACCATCACACGTAATAAACTTTTTTGATTTTGCCATCTGTTTATTTCTTTGTAGTTAATAATATTAATTTATCTGTTTATCTATATATTAAATGCTCTGAAATTTAAGAGATAAAGCCAAAAAGCCACAAAGGAATGTTATTTCCTTTACCGATCTCTTCCATTTCACAAGCGGTTATTATATTCTCTTTATTTGGTTTGCTTGAACACTCGCGCTTTACATTAAATTTAAATGTATCATTAATTAAAAAATCAGCATCCTTGCAATAATTTATCTTTTGACCATGAAGTTGGCTACATAGAAAAGTTTTATTCAAAATCTCTTGTTCTATTTCTCCAGTAGCTACTGAATAAAGTAAATTAGGATTTTGTAAATAAATTTGAGCAGGCTTCTTAAGAAAATCTGACTCATTTTCATACAAAAGATGAATTAGCTTGGCTTGGCTTAGATATTTTAAATAGTTTATAATTGTTGCTCGGCTTGTTTCAACTTCATTGCTTAACTTGCTAATATTAGGTTGAAATGGAGCAGAACCAGCAATTATAAATAAAAGCTTTCTTAATTTAGGCAAATATTTTAGTTCTATTTGTTGTAAATAGCTAATGTCAATTTCTAAAATAAAATTGATGTTTTTTAGAAGATTTTCTAAATAATTACGCTCTTCTAAAAAATATGGATAATAACCATGGTGTAGATAATCATTATAATATGCTAAAGGCTTTATTTCATTTACAATTTCAGCAGATATAGCTTCATGATTTTTAATTATATCTGAGAAACTGTGGTTTTTAAAGTTTTTACCACTTTTATAGTTGATAAATTCTCTAAATGAAAAACCTTTTAAGTCATAAATAGCGGCTCTTTTACTAATCTCACTATCATGCTCATTGTCATACATAAGAGGAGAACCACTATATATTATTTGTAAATCGGCAAAATTGTCATAACAGAAAATTAGTTCTTCGGCCCAATTTGGATATTTGAAAATTTGATCTAAAACTAATGTTTTACCTCCAGTCTTTTGAAATTCATCCGCAAAGTCAATTATTGTTTTATCAGAAAAGTATAAATTATTCAAGTTGGCATATAAGCAGGTTTTATCCATTCCATGTGTTGACAAGATATAATCTAGTAAAAAATTAGTTTTTCCAACACCACGAGCGCCAATTATGCCAATCAATCTTTGATTCCAATCAACTTGGCTCATTAAGCCTCTTTTAACTGGAACTTCTAAATGTTCTAATAAATATTTATGCGTTTTTGCAAAAGATTGTAACATGTAAAATTATTCTGTTTTTACAAAAATAAACTTTGCAATCGTTTTTTTGTAATTTAGACATTACAATTTTGTATGAAAACTGTTATTTATAACTATTAAAAATAAGGAAGTTAGATTTATGAGGTAATAAAAGTATGAATAATATTAGAAAATGTTCAATAAAAAAAGGGATGTAAGCCATCCCTTTTTTATTTAAATATAATTGATTTTTAAAAATTATCCATTCATAGAAATGAAAAACTCTTCATTCGAAGATGTTTTTGTCATTCTATCTCTGATAAATTCCATTGCTTCAACAGAATTCATATCTGCTAGCATATTTCTTAATATCCATATTCTATTCATAACCTCTTTATCAAGAAGTAGGTCTTCACGACGAGTGCTTGATGAGATAATATCAACAGCAGGGAATATACGCTTGTTAGATAATTTTCTATCTAATTGTAGTTCCATATTACCTGTTCCTTTAAACTCTTCAAAAATAACATCATCCATTTTTGAGCCTGTTTCTGTTAATGCAGTAGCTATAATGGTAAGAGAACCACCACCTTCTATGTTTCTAGCTGCACCAAAGAATCTTTTTGGACGATGTAGAGCATTTGCATCAACACCACCCGAAAGAACTTTACCAGATGCTGGTGAAACAGTGTTGTAAGCTCTTGCTAAACGTGTAATTGAGTCAAGTAATATAACAACATCATGGCCACACTCTACCATTCTTTTAGCTTTTTCTAAAACAATATTAGCTACTTTTACGTGTCTTTCAGCTGGTTCATCAAATGTTGAAGCAATAACTTCGGCATTCACATTACGTGCCATATCTGTCACCTCTTCAGGGCGCTCGTCAATTAATAAAATCATCATATAAACTTCAGGATGATTTGCAGCAATTGCATTAGCAATATCTTTTAATAGTACTGTTTTACCAGTTTTTGGCTGTGCTACAATTAATCCACGCTGTCCCTTACCTATCGGGGCAAACATATCAACAACTCTGACTGATAAATTTGAGTTTTTACTTAGTAAATTAAATTTCTCGTCAGGGAAAATTGGAGTAAGATGATCAAATGGTACTCTATCTCTAACAAAGTTTGGAGAACGACCATTTATTGACTCTACTCTTATTAATGGAAAATATTTTTCACCATCTTTTGGTGGGCGAATAGCACCACGAACCATATCACCAGTTTTTAAACCAAAAAGTTTTATTTGTGACTGAGATACGTAAATGTCATCAGGCGAATTAAGATAATTGTAATCTGAAGAGCGTAAGAAGCCATACCCATCTTGCATTATATCAAGCACACCCGTTGCAGAAATAATACCATCAAAATCATATAGCTTATTTTCTCTCTTAGGTTGTTGTTGCTGTTTATCTTGTCTATCAAAATTACGTTTTGGAGCTGCTTGTTCTCGTGGTTTATTAGGCTTTTCTTGATTAGAATTTTTATCTTGAGGACTAGCATTTGATTTAGCCTTTGCTGGTGCAGTGTCAGCTTTACGGGTTCTCTGAGGTTGTGGTTTATCTTTTTCAGCTTGTTTTTCTGACGCAACTTCTTTTTTTGTAGTCTTAGCTTTGGTGTCAGCTTGTTGTTTAGCTTTATTAGCAGCAGGTTTTGTAACCTTCTTTGGAGCCTCTTCTTTCGGTTTCTGATTAGTAGCACCTTTGCGTTCAGATGCCTTTATTGCTTGTGCATCAAGAATTTGATAAACTAAATCTTGCTTTTTGAAAGAATCTACTCGTTTTATCTCTAAATCCTTTGCTATTATGCGAAGTTCGCTTAACAATTTCTTGTTTAATTCAAGAATGTCGTACATAATATTTTATAAAATGTTTTGATTTGTAAAATTTGAAATATTTTAATTGAAAGATTAATCTATTTTAGAAAAGTAATCTTGTATAATTATTTATTTGTTAAAAAATGTAACTAAACAAGTGAGAATTTACGTATGATATACAACAGTTTTTAGTACTGCAAACTAATTGAAATGCAGAAAATAAAAACTTCTTTGTAAAAAATGAATTTGAAATCTATTGCAAACATACATATAAAGTTCAATAAAGCAAAAAATATATTTGAAATTTAAACTAATTCTATTTTATATTGTTTTTGCTTAAGAGCTATATGAAATTTAAAAACTTGATTATGAGACAACTTAAAATTTCAAAACAGGTAACAAATCGAGATTCTCCTTCTTTAGATAAGTATCTTTATGAGATTGGGAAAATGCCATTGATTACTGCTGAAGAGGAAGTAATTTTGGCCAAACGTATAAAGAAAGGTGATCAAGAAGCATTAGAAAAATTAGTTAGAGCTAATTTGAGATTTGTTGTGTCTGTTGCGAAACAATATCAGAATCAAGGATTAACCTTGCCAGATTTAATTAATGAAGGAAATGTAGGTTTGATTAAGGCTGCTCAAAGATTTGATGAAACACGCGGATTCAAATTTATATCCTACGCAGTGTGGTGGATTAGACAAGCTATACTTCAAGCATTGGCGGAGCAGGCTAGAATTGTTAGGCTACCTTTAAATAAAATCGGAAGTGTCAATAAAGTTAATAATGCTTTTGCTAAGCTTGAGCAAGAATTTCATCGTGAACCAAGTATTGCTGAATTAGCAGAGAATTTGGATATGGCACCACATGAAGTTAGAGAGGCTTTAAAGTCTCATTCAAGGCACGTGTCAATGGATGCACCATTAATAACAGAGGAAGAGAATACTCTTTATGACGTTTTAGTGCCTTCGAACGATAATTTGCCAGATGCGAATTTGATGGATGAGTCGTTACGGAAAGAGATAAAAAGATCGCTCTCTAATTTAACTGAGCGTGAGGCCGAAATAATAGAACTATATTACGGACTTGGTGGTGAACCTCCATACTCATTAGAAGAGATTGGTAGAGTTTATGATTTAACTAGAGAGAGAGTTAGGCAAATAAAAGAAAAAGCTATAAGAAGATTGAAGCTAACAAGTAGAAATAAAATTTTAAAAGGTTATTTAGGGGAGTAGTTATTAAATAATATAACATAAATTGTATATTTGTTGATTCTAGAGTCAATGACTGTTTTTAGAATAAGTTCAATAAATATAATGTAGAAAAATTAATGGATAAAATAAAATTAGTTGCTCCATCTCTGCTGGCTGCGGATTTCTCTAATATAAAAAGCGAGGTTGAAATGATTAATAAAAGTGAAGCTGATTGGCTTCACTTAGATGTAATGGATGGCGTCTTTGTACCAAATATTTCTTTCGGAATCCCAGTAATAGAAGCAGTAAGATCATTAACAACAAAGCTGTTAGATGTTCATTTAATGATTGTGGAGCCAGAAAAGTATATAGATGCTTTTCATAAGATAGGTGCAGATTTAATAAATGTCCATTATGAAGCTTCTACACATTTGCATAGAACTATTCATTCTATAAAAACAAAAGGAATGAAGGCTGGTGTTACATTAAATCCACACACGCCAGTACATTTGCTTTCAGATATTGTAGAGGATGTAGATTTAGTATTAATAATGTCTGTTAATCCAGGATTTGGTGGACAAGATTTTATAGAAAATAGTTATAGGAAAATATCTGAGTTAAAAGAGTTAATACTTCAAAAGAATAGCAAAGCTTTAATAGAGGTTGATGGCGGAGTGACTGATAAAAATGCTAAGAAACTATATGAGGCTGGTGCTGATGTTTTGGTAACTGGTAGTTATGTATTTAAATCTGAAAGCCCTATTGATGCTATAAAAAAGTTGAAAAGTATATAAAAAAAGCACATTAAAAAATGTGCTTTTTGTAATCTTATATGATGTTTAATTTTTTCATTTCTGAAATAAGTTGCTCTTTATTTGCCATTTCCATTTGACACATTGGGGCTCTATATTTCTCTTCTATTTTATTCATTTCAGAGAGTGCGGCCTTTACAGGAATTGGATTAGACTCAATAAACATTAAATCCATTAATTCTATATATTTATAGAATAACTTATTAGTTTCTTTTGTATTTCCCTCTATAGAATATTTCATTAGTTTACTAAAATCAGCTGGTATAACATTTGCTATAACTGATATACAGCCATCTGCACCAAGTAAATTAGCTATGGGAGAGAGGTAGTCATCGCCACTATATATTTTGAATCCTTCCTTTCTTTTAGATATAAGTTCTGTAAAATATTCAATTTTTCCTGCAGCTTCTTTTATGCCCACTATATTTTTATGCTCATTTGCCAGCTCTATAGCAATATTTGGTGTAATGTCACATCCAGTTCGTGATGGAACATTATATAAAATTATAGGAATATTTACCTCTGCTGCAAGCATTGAGAAATGTAATTTTAGGCCTGCTGGTGTAGGTTTATTGTAATAAGGTGCAACAACTAAAAGTCCATCTACTCCTAGAGATTCAGCTCTTTTAGAGTATGCTATACAATCTATGGTAGAGTTGCTACCTGTTCCTGCTATAATAGGAATCCTGCCATTAGAAACCTTTACAGCACGCTCCATTAAGCTAGCGTCTTCATCTTCTGATAAGGTAGGAGTTTCTCCAGTTGTACCACATACAACAATGCCATTTGTACCTTCAGCAATATGCCATTCTATTAAATTGTCAAATGAGTTAAAATCAATTTCTCCATTTTTAGTAAATGGAGTAACTAATGCAACTATTGAGCCTTGTAAATTTTCAATATTCATGATTTATGTTTTACATAAAATATAGCTATCAATTATTTAATCTAATACAAAATTGTCAGAAATTTAAATAAAGATAGAAGTTATAAATTTGAGGTAAAGGTATTCAAAAGATGAGAATAGACAAAATTACAGTTTTGTTTTTTTATGGGAGCAACTTTTTAAATGTTTTTTTCATGAAATATGAAAGAACTTCAATAAAAAGAGTAATTTTATACTCTTTTAAATTACTTTTTAAATTATAGTCTTTATTCAATGAAACAATTCATTTATAAATTACGTTGAAGAAGAAAGATTTAAGATAAATAGATATTTTATTATAAATAAAGATTCAATCATGAAAAAGGGAGTTATTATTATTGCATTGTTATTTGTTATGGCATTGGCATTTACATCTTGTAAATCAACTCAAAATTGCCCAGCTTATGGACAAGTGGAAGTTGAGCAAGTTGTTCATTCATAGGTATTAAAAACATAGTAAAAAAATAAGGAGATTTGTTTAATCTCCTTATTTTGTTCTATGTGATTGTTATTATTTAATATCAATTTTTCTTCTTGTTGAGTGTGTTAGAAGTAGGTTGTGATTTTTAATTTACACCCTCAGATGTCATAATCACTCTTTTTAGTGTGCCATCTTCATTATAATATAGGTAATCTACACATACTGAGCGTCTATAACTTCCACCGGCTGTGGGAATAACTCCATTGTGATAAATAAAATAATCTTTGCCCTTAAATTCTATAATTGCCTGATGATTTGTATTGCTATTTCCTGCAACTTCATTTAAAATACCTTTAAACTCCCAAGGTCCATTGATGCTTTTACTCATAGCGTATGCAGTTTTTTCTGGAAATTCATAAGCGTATGTAAGATAATACCAATCATCTTTTTTATGTATCCAAGGCGCTTCAGTAAAGAATGGTAAATCTATTGTTTTAATTTCACCATCTAAATCTATCATATTGTCTTTTAGTTTTACATAGTAACATACAACATTTCCCCAAAACATGTATGCTTGCCCATCATCATCAACATAAACAGCAGGGTCAATATCATCCCAATAGCTTGACGAGTATTCAGTTGTCATGTCATTTGTTATTATAGCTGAACCCTTTGCATCTTTGAAAGGACCAGTTGGTGAGTCTGAAACGGCTACTCCTATAGATTTACCTGGAATTGTGCCATGCTCAACAGTTACATACCAATAAAATTTACCATCACGTTCGGTAACATGTCCAGCCCATGCCTGACCATTAGCCCATTTAAATTCTGATGCAGGAAAGGCACCTTCTTCTTTCCATGTTTGCATATCTTCAGTAGAGTATATAAGCCACTCATTCAAAACATAGTGATTTTCATGTGGTTTGGCTTCATCATGACCAACGTATAGATAAACTTTATCATTATGAACGATAGCTGCAGGGTCGGCTGTGTATTTATCAGTAATAATAGGATTTTTAGCACTTATTGTTGAGGTAAGAGACATTAAGATGAGTACTAAAAAAGTTAATTTGTTTTTCATTATCATATTTTTTAAGTGAATTATTTATAATCAATATTTATTTGTAATTTGAAATTACATTAAATATTGGTTTAAATCCATCTTGACAAAACAACTTTCATCAAAGTTCCACCGTTTTTATTAAATATTCATCTTTATAAAACAAAACCTTATATATATGAGTTATCTTGAATGAATAAAATTGTTATTTTTGAAATTATATAAAAAACAAAAAACTAATTTAATTATGGCTTTTGATATTGAAATGATTCGCCAAGTATATGCTGAGTTTGGTGATAAAGTAAGCAAAACAAGAGAGCTTTTAAATAAGCCTCTAACACTGACAGAGAAGATTTTATACGCTCATTTATTTGATAAATTCCCAAAAGAACCTTTTAAAAGAGGAGATTCTTATGTGGACTTTGCTCCTGATAGAGTAGCAATGCAAGATGCAACAGCACAAATGGCGTTATTGCAATTTATGCAAGCAGGAAAAGAGAAAGCTGCCGTACCTTCTACTGTTCATTGTGATCACTTGATTCAAGCAAAAGATGGTGCAGAAATCGATTTGAAAAATGCCATGAATACTAGTAAAGAAGTTTTTGACTTCTTAGCATCAGTATCAAATAAATATGGTATAGGATTTTGGAAACCAGGTGCGGGGATTATCCATCAAGTAGTTCTTGAGAATTATGCATTTCCTGGTGGATTGATGATAGGAACAGATTCACACACTGTTAATGCAGGTGGTTTAGGAATGATAGCAGTTGGTGTTGGTGGGGCTGATGCTGTTGATGTTATGGCGGGAATGCCGTGGGAACTTAAATTTCCAAAACTTATTGGTATAAAACTAACTGGAAAATTAAATGGCTGGACATCTGCAAAGGATGTTATTCTAAAAGTTGCAGGTATTTTAACTGTTAAAGGTGGTACTGGTGCAGTTGTTGAGTATTTTGGAGATGGTGCAAAAAGTCTTTCTGCAACTGGGAAGGGTACAATATGTAATATGGGTGCTGAAATTGGTGCAACAACTTCAACATTTGGATACGACGCTTCAATGGAGGAGTATCTAAGAGGTACAGGAAGAGATGAGGTTGCAGATTTAGCTAACAATATAAAAGAACACTTAACTGGTGATGATGAGGTTTATGCTAATCCTGAAAAATATTTTGATCAAGTAATTGAAATTAATCTTTCAGAACTTGAACCACATATAAATGGTCCATTCACGCCTGATAGAGCAACGCCTATCTCACAGTTTGCAGAAGAGGTTAAGGAAAATAACTGGCCTAAAGAGTTAGAAGTTGGTTTAATAGGTTCTTGTACAAACTCTTCTTATGAAGATATTTCGCGTGCTGCGTCTGTTGCAAGACAAGCAACAGATAAAAACTTAAAAGTTAAAGCAGAATTTACAATCACACCAGGTTCTGAGCAAGTAAGATACACCGTTGAGCGTGATGGATTATTGTCAGATTTTGATAAAATAGGTGGGGTAGTATTGGCAAATGCTTGTGGGCCTTGTATTGGGCAGTGGGCAAGACATACAAATGACCCAAATAGACCAAACTCAATTATTACATCTTTTAATAGAAACTTTGCAAAAAGAAATGATGGAAACCCAAATACACATGCTTTTGTGGCTTCACCTGAAATCGTTACTGCGTTTGCAATTGCTGGTGATTTAACGTTCAATCCACTTACAGACACTCTTGTAAATGAAAATGGCGAGGCTGTAAAATTAGATGAGCCAACAGGATTGCAGTTGCCTCCAAAAGGTTTTGATGTGGAAGATGCAGGGTATCAAGCTCCAGCTGAAGATAGTAGTAGTGTAGAAGTAATTGTAAGTCCAGATTCAAAAAGATTGCAGCTGTTAGAACCTTTTGCACCATGGGATGGAGAAAATATGATGGGGCTAAAATTACTTATCAAGGCAAAAGGAAAATGTACTACTGACCATATATCAATGGCAGGTCCATGGCTAAGATTTAGAGGTCATCTTGATAATATTTCTGACAATATGCTTATTGGTGCAGTTAATTATTTTAACGATGCAACTGATAAAGTGAAAAATCAGATTACAGGTGAATATGATAGTGTGCCAAAAGTACAAAGACATTATAAAGCAGAAGGAATTGGCTCTATAGTTGTTGGTGACCATAATTATGGTGAGGGGTCATCAAGAGAGCATGCTGCAATGGAACCAAGGCATTTAGGTGTGAAAGTCGTTCTTGTAAAAAGTTTTGCAAGAATACATGAAACAAACCTAAAAAAGCAAGGAATGTTAGGTATCACTTTTGAGAATGAGTCAGATTATGATAAAATTCAGGAGAATGATACAATTAATTTGATTGATTTAGAATCATTTGCTCCTGGTAAGCCATTAACATTAGAGCTTGTTCATGAAGATGGAAGTAAAGAGAATATCACAACTTTACATACATATAATGAACAGCAAATTGAGTGGTTTAAAGCTGGTTCTGCACTTAATCTTATTAAGCAACAGAACAATGCATAAATCTAGTCAAATTTAAGTATAGCTTTAGGATTATCTTTTTTACGGATTTTTTCTAATGTTTCGATAAATTCAGAAATACTCTCTTTGGGTACAACATTGTGCTTCAAAGTAAAAGTCCGATAATAATTTAACTTATTGTCTATTAGTTCGCAATTAGACTGGAAAAGAAGAAAATCATTTTCAATTATAACTTCAGGTGGAAGAAATTCCACCTGAACTTCTTCTGGTATTTCATAAATAAAATGTGAAACATCCATCCCTGATTTATCAAAATTAAGTTCAGATTCTCTATTGTCTTGACTTTTAATCTTTATACTAATAGGAGTAAGAGTGTTTAGTGGCAACATTAGACGATTTCCTGATGGATGTGCATATTTACCTGCCTTAAATGTCACTTTTAAATTGGCAATAGGGTCTGTATCTAGCTCTTCTGTTAATTTAAATTCTTCTATAGTTAAGTTTTTGAGTGGTAGACTTCTAAGGAGATAGTCTTGTTGCTGTTTTTTTGTTCCTGTAGTTAGAAAGTGTAGTTCCTCAAAACGTAAGCCCTTTGCATAAAAAGATAAGTTTGCATTTGCATCTCCATTCAAATCTAGCTTTAAATCAAGAAAATATTCTCTAATATTATCCTCTGCAGAATAAGTAGGCATTGAAATTAATTTACCACCTTCGGGAGTAACAGCAAGCGCTTGCCTATTAGCAATTGCAGAGCCCACATATCCAAATGGATTATACGGATTTGTACATTCAAGCCAAATAGTATCTCCTTCAAGTGGAACAGTTAGAATAACATGATTTGTTTGATCTGCAGAAGCAAAATCATCATGACGTATACGACGGTTATCTGCACCAATTTCTGTATAATATGAGGGGATATTGATGGAAGCTAATAATGCTTTTGTATAGTTGCTCAAGGCTTTACAGTCTCCATAAGCAAACTTATCTACGTCAGAAGCAGACATTGGTTGAACACCACCTATACCTTCACTAATAGCTACATAGCGTGTTTTGTTCTGCATATATTGATATACAGCTTTTACTTTACCTATAGTGTCAGGTAAAGTATCGGTCAGTTCTTGCATCAAATTTTGTGTATCTATAGATAAGATATCTTTTCTATCCAATAATTTATTGACCCACTTTCCATAACTAGCCCAGTCAGAAACTGTTTCTGAATATCCATCATATTTATAGTTGACAGGTGCAATAGATAAAGTAGGAAAAATAGATAAAGGTGATGGAGCAAAAGGTTCATGTGTAAGGGCTTTAAATTGCTCAATTTTCCATTTGTATTGTAGCCTGTCCTCCTTATCTTCTTCTACATCGTGTATAAAATCATAGTTTTGCGTTTTGAAAACTATCGGTAGTGATTTGGGAGTTGATAGCTCTAGGGTAGCTTCCTCAACTGCTATTCCGTATCTATTTACTGGTGCCCAAAAATCTATATATATTAAACCTGTTGTTTGTGTTGTATAGCTATATTCAATGGTGTAAGGTAAACTAAAATTACCAGCACTATAATTAAGTATACGTTGGTCACTATAAAATACAAAATTCTGATATGCAGAATAGTCAGAAAAATCTCTTTTTTTGATTTTCCTGACTAAATTACCTTGTGCATCATAAATTTTTCCAGAGAGTTTTAACACCTTAGTTTTTTTGTTATAAGGCAGATAAAGATTGCCAAAGCTACGCCCATCATTGTTTAATACTGTAACAGATACATTTACAGTCGTTTTCATCTTTTCATCAGATAGTCGTTCTATTTTCTGATTATAATTTCTTATTATAGCGTTAGCATTATTAGTAAGATTCTCTGGAAGTTGAGAATATGATGTTGGAGATTTAGCTGAACAGAAATAAATTCCAACAAAAAACAGTAAAAACAAAAGTATATACTTCATTTATAATTTTTTAAGAACCACCTTTTCATTGTGTTTATTAATTAAATAAGAGAACGATTCTTTCACAGCCTCATATTCAACAGGTAAGAACAACTCTTTATTAATTTTGAAATCACTTATTACCTGAATTATTCTATTGTTAGAACTTGCATTATAAATAAATTCTATATCATTATCAGGCATAGCAGCTCTAATAGGAGTTGGTAAACTTTCTATAGTATATCCTTCAGGAATTTCTATCTGACAAATAACTCTATTACGCATTGGGTAAGAAAATTCAATCGGATAGTCTCTATTTTCTAATTTAAAAGGATTGTTTGATGTTTTAAAAGTTAAGAGTGGCGAAAAGGCCATAATATCTCCCATAACATCTGTCCATCCTTCAATAGTTGCATCAATAGAGTCAATCAGCTCAGCATTTAATTTGTCTAAGTTATGAATAGAGTGATTAGAAATTTTTAATCCGGAAAACTTTTTTTCTAGCTGATTAACAAAATATAAGCTATCGGTTTGTTCTTTGTACTGATTTGGATTATCCATTCTTGCATAATCATATTTTTTCAGTTCAACCACTCCTTCAAAGCTCCCATCGTCTAGCATTTTAAGAAATATTCTAGTATTGGTAAAATGTGATGTAATAGCTTTTATATCTACCTCACCATAGCGAGAGTTACTGATAATCTGACCCTTGCCATTAAGACAGCGTTCGGGTAAAAGATTGAGATATGAAGCGGGGGAGGTAGCATCCATAAGGATAATATTATTGTCAACCTCTACCATCGCAATAACATAATTAAGATCAGTAATAGAGGGGTGTGTAAAAGGTAAAATACCATTGCTTTGTGTGCTTAATACTACCGGATAAGCAGAAAGTCCTATGTTTTTAAGTAAGGCAATAAGGCATAAATTGATGTCAGCACTATTTCCACCTCCTTCATCCCAAGTTTTTATTAAGCTATTACTAGCAAGCAATCTTTCTTGATTATTCCATTGTAATTTGTGTTGAACCAAAGAGAAAGCAGCTTCAATTTTTTCCTCATTATTTGTATAAGTGTCATTTATTTGCTTTGCTTCTGCATTTAAGAAGTTTCCTCTATTTAATGTTTTACCAAATTTGTCATTGTTAAGAAGCTCTTCTGATACTTGTTTCCAACTTGTAGAATAGCTTTTATAATTAGCATAAGGAAATCGTGTCCCCTCAAGCTCAAAAGATATACGTGATAGGTAGTTCTTTTGAGTTCTTAAATAGCTCTCTGGCTTGAAGGCTGGAATTTTAGACATATAATAAGTTGTAACTTTGTCTTGATATTTTTCTTCGTGTTCATAGCGTCCCTCTTGCACTGACGCTCCCTCGGGCTGTTGATAATAGGTAAATCTGATACTATTTGTTTGAGATGTGTTTTTTCGTCCGATACCTAAATAACCGTAAGTGGCTGGTTTATAATAAAAATATTCAGGAATAGCGACTTTATATTCGCTA
>JGI24707J26582_10001560_pt1 | contig 17924 bp, 6 predicted proteins | sample BioPla1DNA1_FD_26582 | JGI IMG/M metagenome (IMG submission 26582)
CAAAATAAATAAGAGGAAAATATTTTAAGAATTTTATTAATTAAATAAAAAATGCATATCAACTAATTGATATGCATTTTTTTATATTGTTTTAACTATAGAATTATTCCAATCCAGACTTTGCTGTTGTTCCGTATCCATTATCTCCATATTCCTCTTTATTTGAAATTTGAGATAAAAAATCGAATGAAATTGGTCTATAATAATGGTATGGTTTAAAATTCTCTGCTGCTCGTTTGTTGTATTGGGCTAATCGACTCTCAAATGCTTGATGTCTCTTTAGTAATGCCCATCTATTAAACTCTCCACACATTTCTCGAGCATATTCATCAAATACAACATTGATATCTGCATCTGCAAGCTTAACATCACTTTCTGCTGCACCATTTCGAGCAGCTCTTTGACGCAATACATTTAGATATTTTACTGCATTAGCACTATTTCCCAATTTAACTTCTGCTTCAGCTGCAATTAAATAAACTTCAGCCATTCTCATAACAAAGATATCACCATATTTTCTTTGGAGATTTCCACCCATAAATACACCTTCATATGACCAATTAAATTTATTTAATGACGGGTAAACTTGATGTATATTTGTATTGTTTATTGGCTCACTATGCGGAAGTCCATCTTCAGTGTATAAATCATCTATATTTATAACTAGATATTTACGCTTCCACTTTTCCTCTTTAGACATATTTTCTTTCGAACAAACAATAACAAAACGATTATCATCTTCATCAATTGGATATTCAACTGCATAGGCTTTTTTAGGTTTTATCAATTTAGATATATCACCTGTTGTTTCTCCTTTAGGCCATATAGAAGCAGGATATTGATTTCCTCCATAAGTTGAAGTTATCGCATTACAATCTGCATAAGGATACAAAACTTCGCCTACAAAAGCAGGGTTCATGTCATATTTATCTACCATTTCTTGGGTTATAGTTATTGTTGAATTAGCATATGGCACCCAACCTGGCTGCTCCATAGACCATTCAGAATAAGCATAAATAAACGAATTTTCCCATCTTTTATCCCATGATGGATCAAAGCAGTCCATTAAATATTTTGATGGCATATAAAGTGAGTTATTCATACGTCCATAAAAGTAATTTCCTTTATCACTTGGTTTATGATTCTTATTCCAAAATTCTTCTAATGTTCCTGGGTTTCCAGATGTATAAGCAAAAATATTAGACGCTCCTGGAGCGTATTGGAAAGCCTCATCTTCACCTGCTTGCGGACCCGCAGCAATAAATAGAGCCTCCGGATTGTTACGATTATTTTCATCTGCCCACATATCTGAAATATCATCATATAAGAATGCTCCATATTCATCTGCATTTTCTATAAGATCAACTGCTGCTTCTTTTGCTTTTTGCCAATATGAAACACCATCCTCTTTTAAGTCAAGACCTGCCCCTTGAATATAAGCTCTTGCTAACAAACCCAATGCTGATTTTTTTGTTGCTCGAGCATAATTTCCACCATAAGGTGTAGTATTCAAATCTTTAGCTGCTTCTTTCAAATCTTTTGTAATTTGAGCATAGATTTCTGCTTCACTAGCTCTTTTTGGTGAAAAAATAGGAATTTCTACTCCATCTGTCGTCAAAGTAATCGGGCCATAATGAGTAACCAAAGTTAGATAATAAAATGCTCTTAAAAATTTAGCTTCAGCAGCCAATACTTCGATATCTTCTGCTTTACCATCTAACAAATTATCAACTTGATTAATAACTGTATTACAACTAGTAATCAAAGAGTATAATTGTCTATAAAGCTTATTTGTACCATTTGTACTTGTTGTAAGTCCATCATAATAAAAAAGCTGTCTTGTTGAACTTCCATTCTCTCTAACTAACCACAAATCTGTACCTGGCTCTGCTACTGAAAGATAATCAGAAGAAGAGAAAATTTGAGAATAAAGAGGCGAATAACAATAAGCCTGTAAACCATACCAACCAGCGAATGAATTTGTTGTTCCTTCACCTGCTGCTGGGTTGTATTCATCTAATTCACATGAAGATAAAAGTGAAATTAGAAAAATGAAACCAAATATTTTATATATTATATTTTTCATTATTTTTATTTTTAAATATTATTAGAATGAGAAATTAAGTCCAAATACCACCTGTTTTGTAAGTGGAAAATCAATAGCACCATTCATTTCTGGGTCATAATCTTTTAAGAGATGGCTTTTAGCTACAATTAATGGGTTTGTAATTGTTCCATATACTCTTAATCGTTCAATCTGTAATCTATCGATAACATTTTTAGGTAAAGTATATCCTAATGTAATATTTTTTATTTTAAAGAATGAGCCATCTACATAAGCTAATCCCATATATCCCTTATAATCTTTAAGTTCATTTTGAGAATTTAAAGCAGGAAAATCATTTGAAGGATTTGTAGAAGTCCAATAATCAAAATAAGTTGGGAAGTTTCTTCCACCTGTTGGGTCATAATTCGTTAGAATATCATATTTAATAGTTTGACCAAATCTAGCAAACATATAAACTGAAAAATCAAACCCTTTCCATGTAACAGTATTTAGAAATCCTAAAGACCAATCTGGTGAATTGTAGCCAATAATTTGTCTATCATCATCACCAATATTATATGGATTTGAGAAGTCATAAGTAGTAGTAACTTCGTTCCCCTCATCATCGATTATAGTTTTTTCATATTCACCTTCTTTAATTTTTATTAAATCAGGAATATCAACTTTTAAATGACCTGGCTCAGCACCAAAAACTGCTGCATCAATTTCTTCACCATATTGCCATACACCCTCTATTTTATGATTATAGAATGATTTTACTGGATGCCCTACACTTAAAGTATAGTCTCTATTAGTCACAAAATCCTGTGTACCATCACCTAAAGAAGTTACCTCTTCACTATTGTTACTATAGGTAATTGTTGATGTCCACAAAAGGTCTTGAGTTCTTATATTTTTAGTAGTCAAAGTTAGTTCCAGACCCTTATTTAGAGTTGATGCTATATTTGCCTTTGTATCAAAGAAACTATTTGCATCTGGTCCACCATTAGTAATTGGAATTGGTTGGCTCCAAATTACACCTTTAGTTTCAGTGTTATAATAATCAACTGTTAAATCAATTCTATTTCTTAAAAAAGATAAATCAACTCCTAAGTTTTTATTATATGACTTCTCCCAACCTAAGCTACTATTTGTAACGGTTGATGGGTATTGATAACTTGTTATTTTTTCTCCAGCAAGAGTAAAGTTACCTTGTGATAAAATTGACCATGAATCATATGGTGCAATTCCTGAAGTTCCAGTAACTCCATAACCAAATCTAATTTTTCCGTTATCAAGCCACCCTTTAGTTCCATCCATGAAAGACTCTTCTGTGAAAATCCATCCTGCATTAAAAGCCGGAAAAGTATCCCACCTATAATCAGCTGCCAATCGTGAATCTCCATCATATCTAACAGATGCAGAAAGTAGATATCTTGACAAGAAAGAGTAGTTTACTCGTCCAATATATCCCATACTTTTACCCATAGAATAACCTGATGCTACTTGCTTACTACCAGTTGCCACACCTAGATTGGTCCATTTATAAACATTACTAGTAATACCATCAGCTTCTGAAATTGATGACAAACTTTGACTATGTCCATAAGTTGTAACTCCTGTTAATGTAATATTGTGGTCTTCTAAAGCTATATTATATGTTAATATATTTTCCCACTTATATCCATAATTATGTGAGTTGTTTAATCTCGCCCAAACAAGACTACTATTATCAAGAGGATCTGCTCCTACAGCCGCACTACCTGCTTGGTCATAATATTGATATGAAAAATAACCTTCATAATATTGTGAATTTGAAAAAGCTAATGAGCTATTAACTCTTGATTCTAACGTCAAACCTTTTATAGGAGTTATTCTTATATAAGGAGTTACATACATATTTAATCTTTTATTATCATCAACATATACGTCCTCATCATTATTTAATAAAAGATTTACTTGCCTACTATCATCTACAACAGGGAAAGGATTTAAATCTCCATTCTCGTCATATAATTCTCCATATGGCGAAGTTGCCATAATACGATCTAATTTACTATGAGCTTTACTTTGCATTCTATATGAACCCTGAACATTCATACCAGCAGAAATCCAACTTGTTAGCTTATAATCTGTTTTATAAGTTGTTGAAAAAAGCTGATATTTATCTCTTTGATACTGTCCATCTTCTTGAGAATAGTTTAAAGAAAAATAATTCTTTTTCTTATCCGTACCATCAGAAATAGATAATGAATAGTTTTGAGTTTGTCCTCTCTTTAAAATAGCATCTAACCAATCAATAGTTTTGCCATCTTGATAAGCCTCATATAATATTGCACCTAAAGCATCTTCGTCGTCAATATAAGTACCTGATTCAAGTTTTGCCAATCTCCTCATATCCATATACTCCTCGCCATTTCTAACTTCTGGCAAAATAGACCAACCACTAAAACCGTAATATGAATTAAAATTAACAGAGGTTTTTCCCTCTTTTGCTTTTTTGGTTGTAATAATAATTACACCATTTGATCCTGCAGAACCATAAATAGCTGTGGAAGAGGCATCTTTTAAAACCTCAATACTTTCAATATCATTTGGGTTTAGGGTAGAATAATCACCTGGCAAACCATCAATTAAAAACAGAGGATTACCAGATGCAGTAAAAGAGCGGTTTCCTCTAAGTTGCATAGAAACACCTGCGCCAGCTTGGCCAGAAGATTTCGTAATGTCTAATCCCGCAACATGTCCCTGCAAAGCTTCCATAGGATTTACACTTGGAGTTCTAGCTATTACATCACTTTTTACAGAAGAAATAGCACCAGTTAAATCTCGACGCTTTGATGTACCGTAACCAATAACTACAATCTCATCTAAACTTGCAAACTCATCTTCCATCACAATATTTATAATTTCTTGTGATGCAGAAACCTCTACTGTTTTCAAACCAATGGCAGAAAATACTAAAACTGCATCAGGGGAAATATCTGAAAAAGAAAAATTCCCATCAATATCAGTAACAGTACCAACAGTAGTGTTTTTTACCATAATATTTACGCCTGGAATGGGAAAATCTTTAGTATCAACTACTGTTCCTCTAATTTTATTCTGAGACATTAATGAAAATGTAATAGAAAAAATTAAGATAAAACTTAATAATAATTTTTTCATAAAACTTACCTTTTTGTTTAGTTATTTGTATATTTGAGCACTTGTTGTTAACGTTTTCATTTTTAGGCTAATAAAATGATAATACAACAATCAATAGGCAATAAAGTGTTACAGTGTTTACAAGAATATTAAATAATTACTTAAATAGCAAACTTTTCTTTTAGCAATTTTAAGATATTTATACACTTTGAAATATTTATAAACAAACATAAAAGAGAAAAACCCTGACAATCAATTAGCTGCATAAAACAAAGTTCAAAAGTAAAAAAACAAGCATTATTTGCAATAATTATAGGATTTTTATATGTTTGTTAACGTTATCATTTAAAAAAACAGACGATGAAAAAGAAAAAAATTAACTTAAAATACGGAGTAATATTTAAACTATTTTTAGTTTTCATATTAGCAAGTTGCTCAAACAAAAAAGATATAAATATATATGTATCGGATGATGTTAACTCTGATTATATTGTTGAACAATTAAGCAAGCAGCTACAGGCAAAGAGTTATAAAGCAACACTCACGAAAAACCTTGACAACGCTAATATTATTCTGACAACCGCAGATAGTGACATAACAAACCAATTAGATTTCGAAAACAACTTTAAAAAAGAGAAGAGCGAAAGCTATATTATAAAAACTGTAAAAGATAAAACAATAATACTTGGATCTGATTATAGCGGACTACTTTATGGCGTTATTTCATTCAATGAAAAACTTCAAAAATATAAAAGAATTCCAACAAATCTAAATATTACAGATGGTCCAGAGATGGTACTTCGAGGGACAGTTATTGGTCTTCAAAAGCCAGAATATTTACCTGGCAGAAGAATTTATGAATATCCACTTACTCCAGAATCATTTCCTTGGTTCTACGACAAAGGTCACTGGATTGAATATCTTGACATGATGGTTGAAAACAGATTTAATTCACTTTACCTATGGAATGGACATCCATTTGCATCTTTAGTCAAACTTGACGATTATCCGTATGCAGTTGAAGTTGATGATGAAACCTTTAAGAAAAATGAAGAGATATATAACTTTATAACTACAGAAGCCGCTAAAAGGGGGATATGGATAATTCAAACTTTCTACAATATAATTGTTTCACAACCATTTGCAGAGCACCACAATATGACAACGCAAGAGAGAAACAGGGAGATTACACCTTTGCTCTCAGACTATACACAAAAGTCAATTTCTGCATTTATCGAAAAGTATCCACACGTGGGATTAATGGTCACATTAGGCGAAGCAATGAGCGGTATCGAAAATGAAATTAAATGGTTTACGGAAACGATTATTCCTGGTGTGAAAGACGGTCTACAAGCAATAAATAGTAACGAAGAACCGCCAATAGTCTTGAGGGGTCATGACACAGATGCTGTGAAAGTTATGCAAGAGGCTAAAAAAATCTATTCTAACTTATACACTGTCCATAAATATAATGGGGAGTCTTTAACAACATACGAACCACAAGATAGTTGGGCAGAAATTCATCAAAATCTTAGCAGCAGTGGAACAGTACATATATCTAATGTACACATTTTAGCAAATCTTGAACCGTTTAGATATTCATCACCTGATTTTATTCAAAAAAGCATAGTTGCAATGAATAAAATACAGAAAGCTAACGGACTTCATCTCTATCCACAATCGTCATATTGGGATTGGCCATATAGTGCAGACAAAACAGATATTAGGCTGAAACAGATTGATAGAGATTGGATGTGGTATAAAGCTTGGGGACGATATGCTTGGAATAAAGAGCGAAATAGAAAAGATGAAGTAAAATATTGGGCTGAAAAAATCTCTGAACAATATAAAATATCACATAAAGATAGTGAACAATTATTAACCGCATTAGAAGAGGTTGGAGAAATTGCGCCAAAACTTCTACGTGCTTACGGAATATCAGATGGTAATAGACAAACTCTTACTTTAGGTATGTTTATGTCACAATTGGTAAATCCATATAAATATAGAGTTTATGACAGCTTTATAAAATCAAGTGGCCCCGATAAAGAGATATTAATTGATTGGGCAAAAAAAGAGTGGAACAATGAACCTCATCATGGTGAACTGCCAATGGATATAGCCAATGAAGTTGAAAACCATGCACTAAAAGCAGTAGAGGCTGTTAATAAAATTGATAAAAAAGCTATAACCAAAAGTGATGAACTTAAAAGAGTTGTCAATGATATTATGTGTTATTACGATTTAGCATATTTTTATTCTGAAAAGGTAAAGTCAGCAACAGAAGTATTAAATTACAAATACTCTAACGACATAAATTATCTTGACAAAGCAGACTTACATCTTGCTAACAGTTTAGATTATTTCAAATCTTTAGTTGATAAAACAGAGGATACATATCTTTATGCAAACAGTATGCAGATTGATTTGCGAAGAATTCCAATATCTGGAAAAGATGGAAAAAATAAACATTGGTCTGAGCTTTTACCTCATTATCAAGAGGAATATGACAATTTTAAAAGAAATTTAATTGGTTTAAAACAGAATAAAGATATTAGTCTTGTTAAGAAAGAATATAAGGCATTTAAAAAAGCCGATGTGAAAATATTGAATAAAAATAATAATTTCATAGAGCTTAAAGAAGGAGCAAAAATATATTCAAATAAAAGCGATAAAATACAGAAAATTGCACCTGAATTAAAAGGTTTGTCTGCGTTAGTTACAAATTCTCAAAATCAAATTAATAATGGTACTTCTATAGAGTTTGAATGTTCTGACTCAATAAAAATTGTTGTTGGTTATTTTAACGGACATAGTTATACAATTTTAGACCCTCCAACCCTTGAAACAAACGCCTTGGCCAATGAGCGAGGACAAGCAGATATCAAGATAGCAAATGCATTAAGTATTGAGAATATGTGGCCAATAAATATTTATACCTATGATTATGAACCTGGCATTCATACACTAAAATTGGATAAGGGATTAGTACTTATTTTAGGTTTTATCGATGGTGAAGAAGAGATCATTTCCAGAGACGCAGGTATAGTTGGCGAAGGCGAAGAAAGCTCTATTGATTGGCTATTTTATTAATATTATTTTATAAAAAACAGAAGCATGAAAAAGACATTTATCATTTTGCTATTAGCAATTTCTTTTCAGACAATAAAAGCCACTGAGGCAACTTGGATGTGGTATCCAGGCGATTATGAAATTTGGCTTGCTAACAAAATGCAATTAGAACGTACTGAAAGAAATACATTCTTCCCTCCTTTTTGGAGATTATATAGCCACTATAATCTTGTTGATTTTTATAAAATATTAGACTTACAAAATGATGAAGAGATAGAGATTCAGGTTGAAGGTAGATACAATGTTAAAGTTGATGGTAAGTTTGTCTCTGGTACGCCAAATAGAGTAACAATTCCAGCTCATGCGAAAGATATTCATATAAAAGTCTTCTCATTAGATAAGGTCCCTGCTGTTTTTGTAAATGGCAAAACAATCAAATCTGATACAACTTGGCGAGTTACTTATGAAGATTTAGAATGGATTGATGAATCAGGAAAAGCATCTGACATTTCTGTTACAGAATGGGTTAAAGTGGGAACTTGGAATTTTAATAAGTCAACTGATTTTCCGTCAGAATTTAAGCTTGCCACAAAACCGAAAAATGCAGTTTCGTCAACTCCCCATAATAATGGATATTTAGTAGATTTTGGAGAAGAAACTTTTGGGTTTTTGAAATTCCATGGCCTAACAGGCGAAGGCAAAATAATGGCTTATTATGGTGAATCTAAAGAGGAAGCATTATCTACTACTCACTGTGAAACATTAGACGAAATTATTATCAAAAATGAAGATAACGATTTAACACTGCCAACTTCAAAAGCTTTTAGATTTGTATATATTGTTCCTGAAGCCAGTGTTAAATATGATAATATTTCAATGCTTTATGAATATTTACCATTAGAAGAGAAAGGAAAATTTAGATGTAATGATGAACTCATCAACAAAATTTGGGATATATCGGCATACACAATGCAACTAACTTCACGTGAGTTTTTTATTGATGGAATAAAACGCGACAGATGGATATGGTCGGGAGATGCTTATCAAAGCTATTTGATGAATTATTATCTTTATTTTGATAATGACATGGTTGAGCGCACTCTTTGGGCACAGCGTGGCAAAGATCCCACAAATACGCACATAAACACAATTATGGATTATACTTTCTATTGGTTTATGGGGCTTTATGATTATTATTTATACTCTGGAAATATAGAGTTTGTGGAACAGCTTTATCCACGAATGGTATCATTGATGGATTTCTGCTTAGGTAGAAGAAATGATAATGGTATGATGGTCGGTTTGCCTGGCGACTGGGTTTACATAGACTGGGCACCACTAAGCAAGGAGGGTGAGTTAAGTTTTGAACAAATTCTTTTTACACGAAGCTTAGAAGTAATGTCTAAGTTTTCTAAAATTCTAAATGATAAAGAGGGAGAAAAAATATATACTCAGGAATACTCTGATTTAAAAGAGAGATTAATAGATTATTTTTGGGATGATAATGCCAATGCAATTGCTCATAGTAAAATTGATGGCAAGCTGAGTGAAAACATTACTCGCTATTCAAATATGTTTGCTATTTTCTTTGATTATCTTGATGATATAAAAAAGGAACAAGTTAAAAATAGCGTTCTTTTAAACGATGATGTTCAAGCCATTACCACTCCATACATGCGTTTTTATGAATTAGAAGCTCTTTGTCAAATGGGAGAACATGATTTTGTAATGAATGAGATTCGTGATTATTGGGGTGGAATGTTAGATCTTGGAGCTACTTCTTTTTGGGAAAAATATGACCCTACAGATAGTGGAGTAGAACATTATGCAATGTATGGTCGTCCATTTGGGAAAAGCTTATGTCATGCTTGGGGAGCTAGCCCTATCTATCTTTTAGGTAGATATTATTTAGGTGTTGAGCCAACTGCACCAGGCTACGAAGAATACACTATCAAACCACATCTTAGTGATTTAGAGTGGGCAGAAGGCGAAATCCCAACTCCTTTTGGGGCCATAAAAATGAAATATGATAAGAAAAAAATGACAATCTCTTCAGATGGTGGAGTAGGAACTCTATTATTTAAAAGTAATTCTAAACCATCTGTAAAAGGTGCTAAAATCATAGATTTAGGAGATAAAAATTATAAACTAACAATAGAAAAAGAGAAGCAATACCAAATAAGATATAGCCAAACAAAATAGAATATTATGAGAATACATTCATATTTAATATTACTGATTATAATTTTTTCAAATAATATTGTTTATTCACAAACAGTGACTGGTGAACCTGCAGGGATTCCTGTTCCACCAAAAAAATTCAAATTTGATTTGTGGGAAGATCCAATGGTAACAAGTGTGAACAGGGATGCTGCAAGAACACACGCCTACTCATTTGAAAACATTGAAGATGCATTAACTTACAACAGGGAAAAATCATCACGAAAACTATTTCTAAATGGAGAGTGGGATTTTAAATTTGCATATAAACCAGCTGACGCACCTACTGATTTTTATAAAAACAGAGTAAAAGATTGGGATAAAATAATTGTTCCTTCAAATTGGGAAATGGTAGGATATGATATTCCAATATATAGTAGCGCAGTTTATCCATTTAGACCTGTAAATCCTCCATTTGTACCCCATGATTATAATGCAGTTGGTTCATATCAGCGCACTTTTTCATTACCAAAGGAGTGGAAAGATATGAATATTACTCTCTATTTTGGAGGCGTTAGCTCTGCTTTTAAACTTTGGATAAATGGTGATTTTGTTGGATATGGTGAAGATAGCTTTTTGCCGTCAGAATTTAATATAACCCCATATTTATTAGATGGAGAAAATATTATATCTGTTCAAGTATTAAGATGGAGTAGCGGTGCTTATCTTGAAGACCAAGACCATTGGCGAATGAGCGGAATACAAAGGGAAGTTATGCTTTTGGCCGAACCAAAATTAAGAATTGTAGATTTCCATTATCAAACTAAGTTAGATAAAGATTATAATAATGCTATTTTTAGTTTAAGACCAAAAATAGATAATCTAACAGGTGATAATGTTCCTGGATACAGACTAAAAGCACAGTTATATGATGAAAATAAAACAGAAGTTTTTGAAAATCCATTAGAAATAAGCGTTGAGGATATTCTTAATGAATCATACCCTCGTCTAGATAATGTTAAGTTTGGACTTCTTGAAACAGAGGTAAAATCTCCAAGAAAATGGAGTGACGAAGATCCATATTTATATACTTTAGCAATTAGCTTAGAAGACAGTATAGGCAATATACTTGAAGTTAAAAGTGGAAGAGTTGGCTTTAGATCAATCGAATTTTCAAAGGATAATAGTAAGCTTTTAATAAATGGAAAAGAGACCTATTTATATGGAATAAACAGACATGACCATCACCATATACGAGGCAAAGCGGTTACTCATGACGATATAAAGGCTGATTTGCAACAGATAAAACAATTTAATTTTAATGCGGTACGAACGGCTCACTATCCAAATGATACATATTTTTATGACTTATGTGATGAATATGGCCTTTTTGTTATTGATGAAGCAAATTTAGAAACCCACGGTTTAGGTGGAAAATTAAGCAATGACCCTTTATGGATGAATGCTCATTTAGAAAGAGGAATACGAATGGTTATGCGTGATAAAAACCACCCAAGTATAATTATTTGGAGCTTAGGAAATGAAGCAGGACGCGGTCCAAACCATTCTGCTATGGCTGGATGGATAAAAGATTTTGATATAACACGACCTGTTCACTATGAACCTGCACAAGGAAATCATAGAGACGAAAGATATGTACCACCAGGAGACCCAAACTATCCTCCAACCGATCACGCATATAGAGTTCAAGTACCAACTGATCAACCTTATGTGGATATTATTAGTAGATTTTATCCAGGACTTTTTACACCAAAACTTTTAATTGAACAGCCTGGAACTGATGATAGACCAATACTTTTTGTGGAATATTCACACTCAATGGGAAATTCTACAGGAAATATGAAAGAATTTTGGGATATTTTCAGAAGTGAACCTAAACTTATTGGAGGTTTTATTTGGGATTATCGTGACCAAGGTATTTTGAAAAAAGATTCTTTAGGAAATGATTTTTTTGCTTATGGTGGTGACTTTGGTGAAGAAATTCATCACGAAAACTTTTGTATAAATGGCATCGTTGCATCAGATGGAAGACCTAAAGCTGCAATATATGAATGCAAATGGGTATATCAACCAATAACAGTAAGTTGGAGTAGCAAAGAGAACAATAAAATATTAATAACAAATAGACATGCTTCAAAGTCACTTGCTGATTATATTGGCAAAATTACAATTTTGGAGAATGGTTTTGTTGTTAAAAATAGCACTCTGCCAAAATTAGATTTAGAAGCAGGCAACTCAATGGCATTAGACATTTCAAGATATCTACCAAAAATTAAAAACAATTCCGAATATTTGATAAATGTAACTTTTCATCTTAGAGAAGATAAGAGCTGGGCAAAGAAAAATCATGAAATTTCTACAGACCAACTTATTTATAATAAAGTTATAAAATCACAAGGAAAAAGATCTAATGGAAAAATAGTATTGAATGAAAACAATAATGAATTCAATATTATAGGAAATAATTTTACAATAAATTTCAGCAAAGAAAATGGAGCTTTAAACTCTTATATTAAAGACAATTTCGAATATATTGAAGAAGCTTTTTTGCCAAATTTCACTCGTCCACAGACAGATAATGATGAGAGAGCTTGGAAAACAACAAAAACTCTTAAACAATGGTTTGATAACAAAGCTGAATTAAATTCAATAAGTCATTCATCACAAAATGGAAATATTGTGATAGAATCAACCTATACAGTTATAAAAGATAGTGCAAATGTTACTGTTATTTANACTGTATCGCCTGAGGGTGTTATAAAAGTTGACTATCAATTAAAAGCTGATGAATCTTTACCATATCTACCAAAAGTTGGTTTTCAAGGTAAAATTGCTCGCAGTTTAGAAAACATCGAATATTATGGCAGAGGACCACTTGAAAATTATATTGATCGTCGTTTTGGTTTTCATACTGGTATCTATTCTCAAAATATATTTGATTTTATGGAGCCTTATGTAAAACCACAAGAGAACGGAAATAGAACTGACGTTAGATGGTGTCATTTAAAAGATAGCAAAAAACAAGGACTTCTGGTTTTAGCTGACTCTTTACTAAGTATTAATGCATGGCCTTATAGTGAAGAAGACTTGCATAATTCAACTCATACATATCAATTAATTGATAATAATAAAATAACATTAAACATAGATTTAATACAAATGGGAGTTGGAGGAAATAACACATGGACAGAAGTTGGAGCACCAATCGAACAGTATAGAGTTCCATCTGGTAATTACAATTACACCTTTTATCTACTTCCGGCAAAAGGAGATAAAAAAGAGATGGATAAATTATATCGAAACAAAAGATTTAAATAGCGATAGATTATGAAAAAGATAATATATTTTATACTAGTTTTAACTCTCTTTTCGTGTCAAAAAAAGAGCTTGCCAACTGTGGTTCCTCAAGAAGTAATGGAGCAAGTTTATGCAGAGATTAAAACTCCTTATAAATATGGCTTAATAATGGTTCCGCCACATGACACTTTAAAATATGATTGTCCAACGGTATTTAAATATAACAACCAATGGTTTATGACATATATAGTTTATGATGGTCGCGGGTATGAAACGTGGTTAGCAAAAAGCGAAAACCTTTTGGATTGGGAAACTTTAGGAACAATTTTATCATTTAATAGTGACACAACAGCTTGGGATTCTGATCAAGCAGCAGGTTATAATTCTCTTCAAGATATTACTTGGGGCGGCTCGTACGAATTAGAAAAATATGACAATAAATATTGGATTTCATATTTTGGTAGTAATTCAAAAGGATATGAAAGAGGATTACTTTCTATAGGTATGGCATATACAGAAGAATCACCAGCTCATGTTCATGAATGGACAAGAGTTAAAGAGCCTGTATTAAAACCTACCGATTCTGATGTCCGTTGGTGGGAAAATAGCGTTATGTATAAATCATCAGTTATTCAAGACAAAGAAAAACTAACTGGCTATCCATTTTTAATGTATTATAATGCACGTGGAGATAGCATTAATCCTGCGCGTGGAGCAGAAAGAATAGGTGTTGCTGGCTCACATGATATGATTAATTGGGAAAGATTTATAGAAAAACCTATGATGAATCATCATAAAGGAATTACTGGTGATGCTCTAATTCAAAAAATGAATGATTTATATGTAATGTTTTACTTCGGAGCTTTTTGGCCAGGGACAGAGGGAATTAGTGCGTGGAATAGATTTGCATGTTCTTATGATTTAATAAACTGGACTGATTGGAACGGACCACATCTTATTGAACCATCTGAAGAATATGATAATCGATTTGCACATAAATCATTTGTAATTAAAGAGAATGGAATAGTATACCATTTTTATAATGCTGTTAATGAATTAAATCAAAGAGGAATTGCAGTTGCAACATCAATTGATTTAGGTAAAAGCAAACTAAATTTTATTCCTTCAGAGGGAATGCCTTATTAAGATTTTGGAAATGAAAAAAAACAGAATATTTTTTTATAAACTATTATTATTACTTACAATAATACCACTAACTTTTTGCACAACTAAGCAAAAAAGTGGCTTAGATGAAATCTTTTTAAATCCCCCTAATGATGCTCGTCCGTGGGCATATTGGTATTGGATGCACGGCGCTTTATCTAAAGAAGGTATAACTCGTGATTTAGAAGCTATGAAAGAGGCAAACTTTGGTGGTGCATACATATTCACAATCAGAGGAGTGCCCGAAGAGCCATTGATAGATCCTTCATACAACCAACTCTCAGATGATTGGTGGGAAATTGTAATTCATGCATTTTCTGAAGCAAAAAGATTAAACATAGATTTAGGATATCACATAAGTGATGGATTTGCCCTTGCCGGTGGACCATGGATTACGCCTGATTTATCTATGCAAAAAGTTGTTTGGAGCAGAGAGTTTGTCCAAGGACCTATAAGTTTCAAAAATAAACTAATACAACCAGAAACAAACGAGGACTATTATAAAGATATAGCCGTTTATGCACTCCCTACAATTGAAAACGCACAGCACTCAACAGAAAATATAAAGCCAAAAGTTACTACTTCAATTCCTAATGTAGATGCATCGGTTTTAACAAATCACAACAACACTAAAACAATTGGTAGCAATAAACCATGTTGGATTCAATATGAATTTGATAAGCCTTTTACAGCTCGCTCAATGAGTGTTAGCTCGCAATGGGCAGATTATCAATCACGCAGATTTAAAATTGAAATTAGTGACGATGGCAAACAATTTTATCAAGTTATGCAACTTGAACCTCCAAGAATGGGCTGGCAAGATTATGAACAACATTCTACTTTTGCTATTGGAGAAATAACTTCAAAATATTTTAGATTTGTTTTTGATCCTGAAGGAACCGAGCCTGGTTCAGAAGATTTAGATCCTGCAAAATGGTCGCCACGTCTGAGAGTTAAAACTATAGAACTGTTTGGCCAACCAATAATAAATCAATATGAAGGAAAATCTGGATTGGTTTGGAGAATTGCACCTGAAACAACGGAGAAGCAAACTCCACAAGAGCTCTATATAAATTATGCAGATTTAATAGATATAACTGATTTTATAGATGAAGACGGGAATTTAAATTGGGATTTTCCTGAGGGCAATTGGACTATTTTAAGAATGGGACATACTTCTACTGGACATACAAACGCTACTGGTGGAGGTGCAATCGGTTTAGAGGTCGATAAATTTAATCCAGATGCAGTTAGGGTTCAATTCAATGGATGGTTTAATAAAGCTATGAAAAAAGCTGGCCCTGATTTAGCAGATATTGTCAAAATTTTTCATGTAGATAGCTGGGAATGTGGAAATCAAAATTGGTCACCAGTTTTTGAAAGAGAATTTGAAAAAAGAAGAGGCTATAATCCAATAAAATATTTACCAATTATTGCTGGAATACCTATTGAAAACAGTGAATTATCAGAGCGATTTCTTTATGATGTAAGGACTACAATCGCTGAACTCGTTGTGGATAACTTTTATGGAACATTAAAAGATGAAATAAACAAGCAAAATTTAGATTTTTCAGCTGAAGCTCTTTCTCCTGTTTTCACAAGTGATAATATGGAGCATTATAAATATGCTAATTTACCAATGGGTGAATTTTGGCTTAATAGCCCAAGTCATGATAAGCCAAATGATATAATTGATGCAATTGCTGGGGCAAGAATGTATGGACACAATATTGTTCAAGCTGAAGCATTTACACAAGTTAGAATAGAGTGGGATGAAGAGCCAAAAATGCTAAAACCTTTAGGTGATAAATTTTTTGCATTAGGAATTAATAGATTTGTTTTTCATGTTTTTATGCACAATCCATGGATGGAAAATCGTCGTCCAGGTATGACATTAGATGGTATAGGATTATATCTACAACCAGATCAAACATGGTGGAAACCTGGTTTTGCATGGTTCGATTATATAACAAAAAGTCAAGCTCTTTTACAAAGTGGTAACCCTGTTGTTGATATTGCTATTTTTACAGGTGAAGAGATACCACGAAGAGCATTTTTACCTGAACATATAGTTCAAATTTTTCCTGGAATAGTAGGTGAAGAGCTTGTTAGCAGAGAAAATAACAGATTGCAAAATAAAAATTTCAATACTAAAGAAATGCCTGCAGGAGTTAGAACATCGGCAAATATGGCAGTTTGGCAAGATTGGAGCGACCCACTAAAAGGATATTCATATGATTCATTTAATAAAGATGCGCTAATTAATCTTGCATCTGTTAAAAATGGAAAAATAGTACTACCAGGAGGTTCAGAATATTCAGCTTTAGTCATCCCAGGAAGCAGGCCTATGATGCCTAATGCTGAAGGAATGAGCGTTGAAGTTGCCGAAAAATTATTAGAATTAGTTAAAAAGGGGGCAACTATAGTTTTTGAAGAAAAACCCATAAAATCTCTTGGATTACATAATGCAACTGAAAATGATAATAAGATTATAAAGATTTTTAAAGAACTTTTTTCTGAGGAAAGCTCTACATATTATAAAATAGGTAAAGGCAGAATTATCCTTGGAACAAAAGATTTTAAAGACTTTAATAATATTGGTATTAAAAAAGATTTAATAATAAAAAACAGCTATTCTGAAGATGCAAAAGCTATCGCTTGGAATCATAGGAAATATAATAATGATGATATATATTTTATTTCGAATCAAATAGAAGAAGAGCGTTTTTTAAATTTATCATTTAGAATAAAAGACAAAACTCCTTATATATTTAATGCTGTTAATGGCCAGATATCAGAAATAGTAAACTGGGAATTAACTAACAACAGAATTAGCTTTAACCTTCATTTAGATAAAAATGAATCTTTATTTTTAGTTTTTACTGACAGCAAATTTGATAATGTTATTAAAAACAGTTGTAACAACAAAAAAGAATATATAGACTATTATCATTTTGATACTAACTGGAAAATAAAATTTGACAAATCATTTGGAGGTCCAGAAGATTATATTGAA
>JGI24707J26582_10001561_pt1 | contig 17919 bp, 17 predicted proteins | sample BioPla1DNA1_FD_26582 | JGI IMG/M metagenome (IMG submission 26582)
TAGAAAGAAAGCATAGTAATAATAATGAATTAAGTTTTCCCGAAATTATTGATATTATCAAAGAAATTAATCCACTTGAGAAAAAAGCTGTATTAACAGAAGAAGAAGCTGAATGGCTTGAGAAGCTTAAAGCTTATGGGAAAAAGAATCCGTCTTATGGTAAATATGATTCTCTGTATTTTATTACTCGAATAGATTCTCCTACTGATTTTTACTTTTATGATGAATATAATGAATGCGAAGTGAGACTTTGCCGTTACAAACCCGCTTGGGAAAATGCTAAAGACCGATTGATACAAGCCTATCTTTATGGCTATAATATTGAGATTACTTACCTATATAAATTGTATTGATTGAATAATTCAATTCAACAGTACATATTAAACGATAGTATAGGTAGGAGTAATTCTTATATATATATTTTTTATAACCTACAAACGTAGGTTTATTTTTTTGTTTTTTATCTTATAACTAATTTACCTAATAATTAGATATATTGTTTCTCAAAAATAGCCAAACTATATAATATCAGCTTGAGAAAATAATAAAATAGTAGTACACTAATAACAAGATAAAAACAGAAAAGAAAGGATTTTTATGGCAAATTATAATTCAATAAAAAATGTCTTAGTAAAAACCATAAGAGAAGATAAAGAGAAAATAGAAAATTCCAGAACTGATACACCATATTCTAAAAGACTAGTAGAAGATTTATTGACAGATATAGAGCATTATAAATTTTTAGTACCAAATTTTGTCTACGATTGGGTTGATAATAATTTTCCTAAAGATGTTATAGTAGAAAGAAGACTCTTAGAATTACTTCCCGTATTGAAAGAAGATAAAATTAAAGAATGGCTTTTTGATGAGAATTCTTTAGCTTTATCAAGTATTGTTAATATGATGAGTCATAAATTCAGAAAGCAACCAATCTATACAGCAACAATGAGAAAAGCGGGTGACTGGGACACTCGCCCTACTGGAACTATCTATAAAATAAAATCAACAGGTAAAGCTACTTTCTTTGTAGATGACTTATCTCCCAAGGAATATACTAGAGAATTTACTGAGAAAGAGTTGAGAGCAAATTCCTTAAAAGGAAATGATTTAATTGAAATTGAACAATTAGAGGGAGACCTCACACAAAAAAGTTATCATACGCCATTACTGTTCAATTCCTTTATAAAAAAACGATTAGAAGAGAAAAAGAAATTTATAGCCCCAATAAGAGATTACACGGATAAAGATAAAACAGCCTTTGAAATATTGGTAAATAAATATTTACAAATATTCAAGGATTATAAAGTAGAAGTGCCTCAATATGTATATGATTGGTATGAAGAAAACGGTAAAAATACACCTAGAAAGAAATATGATTTAGTAATATTAAGTTATTTAGAAGAATTGGCAGAAAAACCAGAGAAGAATTATACTCCATTTGATAAATGGTTGCTACAGCCATATTCCCTCAAAACATTACTTTATATGAAGGATAGCGTGAGTATAGAATTAATCAAAGCCTTATATACAGTTAAAAGTACAGCCGTATTTTCTAAAGATGATAGAGAACAACTCACACTATATAAATTAATAGATAAGAATAAAATTATTTCTAGTTCTGATATAGAAGATTACAAACCTTCAGAATATACAGAGTACTTTACTAAAACCGAATTAGAAGAATTTAAGTTTCTTAAAAATCCTTATGTAAAGATTGACAAAAAGTAATATATGTTATATAATATATATATAAATAAGAAAGAAGAGAAAAATAATATGTTTATTTGTGAAAGTTATGTTGATTATAAAGGATACTTAGGTAAGCTTACTAAATATTTAGTAGTCCCAGAAAGTTATATAGCTGGCGGTTGTTTTAAAAATATTTTTAATAAAGAAAAATTCAAAGACCTTGACATTTTCTTTGAAACAGAAGACGCCTATAAAAGAGCTAAAGAGTATTATAAAACTTTAATAAAAGTAAAGAGCGACCGTTGGAAGTTTGTTTATGAGAATGAAAATTGTTGGTCTGTTCTTGATAAATATAATAATGTACGATTAGAACTAGTAAGTAGATATTTTGGTAAGCCCGAAGAAATGATTGCTCGCTTTGATTTTAGTATTGTTAAATTTGCATTATATTTAGATAATTATGTAAATGAATATTATGTTGTTTATGACAGTAATTTCTTTAAGCATTTACACTTACGTAGATTAGTAGTCGATATGAATATTCCATTAGAATTCCCTACAGGTACATATAATAGAATGATTAAATATCTAAAATATGGTTATGAACCTTGCCTTATGACGAAGAAAAAATTGTTGTTTGAGTTATCCAAATTAGACTTCAACAGCGTAGAAGATATTACTACTGGAAATGATATGTACGCTGGATTTGATTAAAAAGACAAGAAAGACTTATATTATTTATATAAGTCTTTTTTATTTTCTGTAAAGAGCTAAAAGGACTTTCTTGTATTTTTTGTAAAATTAAAGTCTATTGATAATATAATATATATATGTTATAATTAAAAGAAACGAAAATAAGAAAAAAGAAACAAGATTATTTTAAAGCTCTTAAGAATAGGAGAAAGGAAAAAATTGGACAAAAGTTTAGAACAAAAAGAGGATAAAAAGAAAGTAGAAACGTGGAAAGATATAAAAGGTTATGAAGGCTTGTATCAAGTTAGTAATCTTGGAAGAGTAAAAAGTTTAAAGCGAACTGTTATTAAGAAGAATGGTCGTAAGCAACACCGAAAAGAACGGATTTTGAAGCCACTGGCAGACCGAAACGGTTACTTGCAAGTTGTTCTCTACAACGGCTATGGTAAGAGAAAAATTTCACTTGTTCACCGTCTTGTCTGCAAAGTATTTCACGAAAATCCAGAGAACAAACCTTGCGTAAATCACATAGATGAGAATAAGGCAAATAATACCGCAAGCAATCTAGAATGGTGCACTTACGAAGAAAACCTTAGCCACGGGACACGCACTGCAAAAGCTGCTAAAGCCCTTGGAAAAGCAGTCGGACAATACACACTTGAAGGCGAGCTAATTAAAGTTTGGCAATCAACAATGGAAGTTAAAAGACAACTTGGGTTTCATAGTGGAAACATTAGTAAAGCTACTAATGGTAAAAGAAAAACAGCATACAGCTACGTGTGGAAATATATTGAGGAAGAAAAGTAGATTAAAAATATAAAGCACTCAATCTTGAGTGCTTTATATTTTATTTGAACTTTAGATAAATCTTCTGCACTCGTAAAAATCTTAGTTTTTATGTTAGTAAAAATAAATAATGAGAGCAAAATTTCAAAATCCAATTTTTACATATTTTTTATAAAATTATTGACAAGTTATTATATATATAATACAATGTATATATAAAGAAGAAAGGATACGTACGCAATTTTTTCCATTCTTTTTATGGGCGACCTTTTAAGGTTCTTGCCCTTAGGGACGAAAAAATTAGCGTAAGGGAGTAAAATTATGAAAATTGAAATTAAAGATACAAATCATCTTCTTTTTGAGGATTCTGTATTAAAAGATATTGGTAAGTTTGAGAATTTACAAAGCTGGGTGGAAGCAATTAAAAATAATGAAGTTGCTTTTTATCCAGAAGAATGTGTTGTTCACCTTAACGGCGATTGGCTATTTGTTACCGCAAATGGCCTATTAGAAGAAGATATTGATATAATAATCGATAAAGTAAAAAGTATGCCTACTGATTACAGTAATTTCCCGAATGATTCTATGGAAATCAAAGTTGATTCATTTGAGAAAACTTTGTATTTCTTCACAAATTATTATAAACATTATGAAGATGATGAAGATGAATTTGATTTATGTTAACATAGATAAATTTATTCTTTTCTAAAGAAAAATTTAAAATATTCTAATATAAACTTCTATAGGAATTCTTTGATTGAATTAGAGAGGATAAAATAAATTGGAAGATAAAGAATTGCCCGTATATATGATAGAACCAACAGTTAGTAGTATCGTTAGTTGTTTAGATGAAGAAGGGAATATCCTTAGTATGGATATAGTTGACGGAAGCAACACTAGAAATGTTTTAAATAATATGCGAATCCCTTACGATACGAAACGTGTTCTAATTGAGTTCAAAGAACCTACACGAATCTGATAATATATAAAAAAGAAATAGACCTATATAGGTCTATTTTTATTTATTGTAAACTGGTAAAATATTTATATTAGTGAGCTAATATGTATCTATTTATAATCTGGGTATAAACTCCTTATAACTTTTATATCTCCGTTACATTTATCAAAAAATTCTAAAGGGAATTTCATTGTTTTAAATTGTGATAATAATTCAGTAAACTCTTCTTGAAAGTTTATATAGGCAATTTCGTCACTTATTCTATTTCTTCTCCAAACAAGAAAATACAATACAACCGTTATGAGGAGAAGGACTGCTACAACAATAAATTGTATAAGGGAAGAACTTACCTTACCTAAAATGATAAGTCCTATAAGCAAAGAAATGCCGGTTGCCCACGCACTAAAATCTAACATCTTATCAGATTTAAATAGACATTTATATCTTTCTTTTCTCGGTAATGGTTTTAGCATTTTTTTATAAAAAAGTCGAGAGAGGGTCTTTTCTCTGTTGAAATATTCTTTGTATTCCAAATAATCTGATATTTTATCTTTAAACATTTTTGGGAATAAATAGAAATCATCTCCTGCCGAGAGAAGAATAAAATCGTCCATTTTAATGAATTTAGGATATGTTATTTTTTCTGGCAGTTTTAAAGGAAATCTACTTAAATCCTTAAATACCTCTTCGTCTAAACTTGCAATAAAATCGTTTATTGCATTCTGTTCTTTTTCTATTGTCTTATCGGGGTCGGAATTCTCTTCTTCAATGAACACCATTTTCCCCGCTTTTTCTAAATCTTCTAATCTATTCATATAATTAACTCTCCTTATTATATATTTATATTTTACAATAGAATTAATTATAAAGCAAGACTTCTATGGGATAAAATAATAAGTATTTACTTTATTATGAAATAATAATTATAAATATTAAAGATTTTTAAGTTATAAAAAAGAAACCTAGAATAAAATAGGTCTTTTTTTTCTTAAAATCAATTCTGAGAGCAAAATTTAATCGTCCAAGTACAGTACATCATAGGCGTTAAAAATGGGCAAAAATGGGGTAAAAAACCTGCAAATTTCTTCGATATAACGTGTACAAAATCAACGAGAGCATTTTTCTGAAATGCAATTTTTAACCATATTTCTATGAAATTGTTGACATTATAATATATATATTATATAATATATTCAAAAAGAGAAAGAGAGATAAAATATTATGAGTAAATCACATTCAACTAAATCCCATTCTACAATTTGCCTTATTCTTTCTATAATTTCTATTACAACCCTTATAATTTTATTTATTATAAAAGCTTCTACCAATACTGCTCCAACAAGTACCAATGACCAAAATACAAATTCAACTAAGTATTTTGATACGTTTAAGCATATTAATAAAGACGGCTCTTTCGTCCTTTATTCTACCAATCAGAAAGACATTAAAGTTAAAAAAGATTTTTCAAAAAATAAAAAAGTTAAACACTATGAATGGTATACAGATATAGCTTCTAGAGATTGTATTAATGCTTATAATTCTACTTATGAGTCAATTATGATAGAAATCCTTAAAGGAAAATTAGAAATTAAATATCACCCTATTAACTATCTTTCTAAATATTCAACTAATGGTTATTCTCTTATTGGAGCTTCTTATATTAGTGGTTTTGCTGAATATGGCTCTGGTAATAATGTTGTATATATTATGAATGGAATTTATGATTTTGAGACAAAAGATAATCTTATGAAATCTCCCAACCTAGAAAAAGATTTTCCTAAATATCTAAAAGAAAAACCAATAATTCCAATTACTATTGATAGTATTTTTAAGAATGAAAATAAGATTTATACTGATACAGTTGATAAGGTTACTAAGAATAAATATAAACTTCGCTATGCTATAAATCAAGGTTCTATGAATCTTCGTAAAGATAAAGAACTTACAGAACGTTCTCCTAAAGACGATAAATCTATATATGTTCCTTTTATTATCAATAATGATAATAAAGAAAGTAAAGCGTTGGTTACGGAGTTCGTAGATGTCCCAAATAATATAACAAAACCTTTAACTGGGAAAACTGTCGATAGTCAATCTTCTGATTCTTGTATTAGTTGCCAATAACAAAATAGACCTCTCTGTTAGGTCTTTTTTATTTTTTGAAAATAAGAGAAAACGTTTTCTTCTTAATAAGTTTCTTGACTATCTGTATTATATATTATATAATAATCTATATAAAGAAGAAAGAGAAAGACTCTTATGGATAAGAATAGACAAGAAGAAATTAAGGAGAATTATAGTGAAAATACCAAAATTTAGAGCTTGGGTAAAAGCTGAAAAACGAATGATTAAAGTCTGTGAAATTGGCTATACTGATGATGAAATTCATTTTGTAAGAGATGAAAATTATAGTTTCTATCTTGCTGATGAAATTAAGCTAATGGAGTTCACAGGACTAACGGACATCTATAGTCAAGACATCTATGAGGGAGACATCATTAAATATAAATATTATGATGATTATGGTGTTCATACTTTCACAGAGATTGTAGCTTATGCTGAAAAACGTGCAGGCTTCGGTACAATAGAAACTACTAGAAATAATAACTCTTGGGTCATTTCATTTGGAGAAGTAGCTAAAGAAATTGACTTTAGTTCTCTTAAAATTTTAGGGAACGTTTATGAGAATGAGGATTTGTTAGGAAAATGATAGGATAAAATCATTTCTAGTATAGATTAAAGATATAGAAATGTTGTACAAATTGATGAATAAACAAGTAGTAATTGAGGTAATTAAAAGTTATAAGGGGTATTAAGGAAGGAGAACTAAATGGACGTGAAAGAATTTAATTTGGTTTTGGACAAAGTTTCAAAAGCATTAGGAATGACTGTAGATAATGTAGTCAAGCTTTATCCACAATTAAGGAATGAATGGTCTTGGTATTATGTGTTAGATAATATTAATTGTTTTTCAGCTGTAGTATCTATATTAGGGGTGGTAGCAATAGCTTTTGTTTGGTTCGGTCTAATTCCAGCAAATGAGTGGAAATATTTTAAAACTCAGTTGCGTATTTCAATCGGTGTCATAGTATTTCTCTGTATTGTTGCTTTAGTCTCTATGGTGGCAAAAGGTTTCTTATGCCCAGACATTTTGATTATTCAAAATTTTATTAATACTGGGAAATAAAGCTTGTAAGGTCTAAGAGGTGAAAGAATGACTAATTTTTGGAAAGAAACAATCACTAAATTAGCAAACTCTGGGAAAACTTTTGCAGATGTTAGATATATCCAAAATTCTAAGTATCAAATTACAAAAGAAAATTTTGAACGAATTGCTAAATATACTAATTATGATTCTGGATATGGAATTGAGTACATTTCCCCAGATTTGACACTAGTTGGTGATGATTGGTGGCTAGAACGTCAAGAATATGACGGAGCGGAATGGTGGGAATACAAAGAAAAACCGGCTAGAATTCCTAAATATAGAGAAATAACAACTTCGGACGAGTTGTAGAAGTAGTTTCACTATGGAGAAAAAGAATAGACCTTATAGGTCTATTTTTATTTATTTTGTAATATATAAAATGAGTAATGAGTGTTGTTACTCTAGTAAAAATTATTGTTTTTCTAGCTAAAGTCTTCGTTTTTATGTCAGTAAAAATCGATGTTTTAGCGTGAGCCAAAATCAATTCTGAGAGCAAAATTTAATCGGTCAAGTACAGTACATCATAGACGTTAAAAATGGGCAAAAATAGGTCAAAAAACCTGCAAATTTCTTCGATATAACGTATACAAAATAAACGAGAGGAAATTTTCAAAATGCAAATTTTTACATATTTTTTTAATAAAATTTATAAAATCCATTGACAATCTTATATATATATTATATAATATATATAAAGAAGAGAGGAGAGGGTTTATAAATAAATCGCTTAAAATTTAAGGTTGCTCAATCAACGGGACTTAAAGATATTAAAGGAAATGAAATCTACGAGGGAGACATTCTTAAATATAACTATGATATGAATACTTTTACAAATGTTACAGCCTCTGACAAGCGCTTAGCAAGAGGTGGCGTATTTAGTGTTAATACTGGACAGGTTCTTTCTTTAGGAGAATTAGCTAACCTATTTTGATTCTCTTGAAGTAGTAGTCACATAAAATTACAAGAGGTAATAAATTAATATATAATAAATTGCTTTTATTTATTGATAAAGAAAGGAAATAAAACAATGAAAGAAGTACTAAAACCAATTAATTCAAAGGATATTAATAAGATTGGAAGTTTAATTAATAAATATGACCGACTAGAATCTTTCAAAAATTACGTAAAGAAAACTAACAGCTTACATCTATGCGGTGCGGAATACCATACTACAATTAACTTAGGTGATTTTTACGAACCTAAAGAAATAGTAGATAAATTAAATAAGCTACAAGAAAAGGTTGAAAAAGATTTAAATTCACTAGGTTTCACAATGGATAAAGAAGTTAAGGAGTAATATAAAATGGTTAAATTACGTGAAGTTATTGATTTGGTTAATGTTGACGGTGATAAGTTTATTTACATTGTAAAACCCGGGAAACAAACAATTGAGTACGAATATGAAGATGATGATATCTCTGATTTATTAGAAGATACTGTTACATCTATTGATATTTATGATAGTTCAGTTTATATCACTCTTAAGGCTTAATAAAAGTAAAAATATTTATGTTAACCAACTTTTCTAAACTGGTTAACATAATATATATTTGAATATAAAAATAATAGACCTATTAATAGATATAGGTCTATTTTATTTAGATAAAATTCACTTTTTATGACAGTAAAGATGATTGTTTTTTGTGAGCTTAAATCTTATTTTTAGTATCCGTAAAAATCAATGTTTTAGCGTAAACAAAAATCAATTCTGAGAGCAAAATTTAGTCGGTCAAGTACAGTACATCGTGGACGTTAAAAATAGCCAAAAATAGGGCAAAAAACCTGCAAATTTCTTCGATATAACGTATACAAAATCAACGAGAGGAAAATTTAAAAATGCAAATTTTTGCCATATTTTCTTGACTTTTTAGAGAATCTAGTATATAATATAGATATAAAAATGAAAGAGAGATATAATACAAATGGAAATGGAAAAAAAACAAATTATTAACATTCTTGAACACTCAACAACAGATAATAAAGACTTCAACAAAGGAGTTATCTTTGCGCTAAGTTTTCTATATAAACTAAAAGTTCCCGAAAAAGCAACCTTACCACGAGAAGTAGCTAAATGGCTGGAAGAGTCTAAAAAAGAATATAATGATTTATATTTATCTATGACTTCTCTATCTATCCCAAATTCAGTAGATATTTGGCTAGAAGATAATGAGAATGTAGACAAATATGCAACCGCTTGGCTTTACGGATATGAAATTGAAGAACAACTTTATCAAGCGTTCAAACCTAACGAAAATAAATATTTGATTTATAATAAGAATAATGAAAGCTTTTGGTGGGACTACCTACGAGAAGAGTACATCAATAATAAAGAATATGTTTACGAATTTACAAAACAAACATTGCTAGAAAATTATTTTGATTATGTCTTTGAAGATTTGTTATACGAGGCTAAGCCCGTTCCTTTCAAAGATGAGAAATAATGTATGATATATTTATAAAAGATACTATTGATTTTTAGAGGAAAAAAGAAGAGCTTTGGAATAATCCAAGGCTTTTTATATTTAGTAAAATATATATAATTATATATAGGGAATTATCTAATTTTTATCAATAATGATAGTTAAGTAAAAATCAATTCTGAGAGCAATTTTTAATCGCCCAAGTACAGTACATCATAGACGTTAAAAATGGGCAAAAATAGGGCAAAAAATCTGCAAATTTCTTCGATATAACGTATACAAAATCAACGAGAGCATTTTTCTAAAATGCAAATTTTACTGATTTTTTGGCTCCCTATAAAACATATGATATAATTACTGGTATTAATAATAATTATCATAGGAAGAGGCTTACCGATGAAAGAAGAAATTCCAATAGAATTTTATAAAGAATATGAACAATATTGTAAGAAGTCTGCGGTTGAAATTTTAAATGAAGATATAAGAAATAATAGAGATTGGGAGTGTGAAATAATTCAAGTTTACCAAAGAACGGAAAAAAGTTATAGAGTTTTACTAGCTCATTGGAAACCTAAAGGGAACACACCATTCCAGAAGAACCCGATAGAACCAAAATAATACAAATATTAGAAAAATATTTTTAATATTACCGTAAAAAGCTTTGGAGTAATCCAAGGCTTTTATTTTTAGCAAAACATATATTAATTATAAGGGCAGAGTATAACTTTTTATCAAAAATGATACCTCATTCTGAAGATAAAATTCTGAAATGCAACTTTTTATTTATTTTTCAGACTATTTGTGATATATTAATAAATAATATTACTTAAAAGGATAATTAGTAAATGTCAAAAGAAGATAAACAAAAAATAATAAATGCAGAAAAAGAGATTTATCAAGGTATTATTGATAAAATTAAAAATTTAGATGAAGAGCATTTTCCTTTGAAATTAGATGTCAAATTCACTTATCCAAAGGAAGTTGCCACTATAAATAAAGAGTTTACTTTAGCAGAATATTCTGGTGACTTTTATATTCTTTCAAAGGCTGATATTGATAATCTTAAAAAGGGATATAAAATTTACAATTCTGATAATTTTGTTGATTGGTTGTATGAAGGTGTTACACATAACAAACCTTCCGTTGATTTGTTTTTTGATGAAATATTATTAGTAAAATGTAAAAGTATATTTATATTTGGCTATTTAGCAGTAGGAGTTATCTCACTTCTACTGAGTGTATTATTTGTATATGCTTACAATAATTACGCCATACCTTTTTTAAGTGGAGTACCTGCATTAACTTTCAAAGAACTTTCTTCTTACTCTGAAGACCTTCCAGAGGGAGTTATTTCCGTTTATGCCGTTTGGCTTATGGCTTTACTTTTATTCTGGGGAGTAATAGGAGTTTTCTTAGGAAAGGTATTCAATACTTTAACAATTAAACGGTTATTCCGAAAGAAAATGTATTATCAAGGATTAAGACTTACTGATATTACATTCTTTGATAATTCTATTTCAGAAGAATTTAGAAGAAAGTAAAACAAAGTAAGCAAAAAAATATCTATAGAAATATTTATACATAAGAAAGGTAAATAGATAAAAATGAAATACGAGTATCCGAAATTTAGAGCGTGGTTTATCCCGCAAAAAAAAATGTATATGGTTTCAGGTATTGATATGTTGAGTGAAACAGTTATTTTAGTAAAAGATAACGGAGATATTTTTGAAGTTCCTAGAGAACAAGTAAAAATTATGCAGGCTACTGGGCTACGAGAAGACCAACTATGGGACGAAGAGACAAAAGAAATCTTTGAAGGTGATATTCTTTCTTGGGGTTATTCGGACGGTATTGATGTCCAACAACAAATGAATTTTACTGTTGTATTACAAAACGGTGCATTTAGAGCGGGATATGATAATGATACTACTCTTTATGATTTGCTAGAAGATTGTGACTATGCGAAAATAGTTGGAAACATATATGAAAATAAAAAATAAAAGCTGTACTAATATGTATAGCTTTTTCATTTTATCTGTATATTAGTGAGCGAACTTAATTTTATAAAAGATATTATTCCTCCTAAATTTTACCAATTCCCAAAAGTGGGGTCGAAAAACTGTCAATTCCGCAAGAGTGTTTTGACCTTAAACCCTTGATATTAAAGGATTCTTAATTCAAAAATGGTATTTCCTTATATATATTATAATATAATCCACTAACGTGTCTTATATTATGTCGTCTTAATTCCCTCTAAATGTTTCCTACGTAAACATTCAGAGGTTATAAAGACTCCTGCTCCTTAGATAATTATATTTAATTTTCTCTTTTATCTAGATATAAAAAATTCCAAGTTTCTTTGTATAGCGGAGCGTTTTATTTGTTTTTGTTAAATTGATAAATATGTTATTCATAGATTCTAAAAATTCTATTATCTGAATCACTCAAAAACCCTTTTTCAAAAAGTGGGGTCGAAAAACTGTCAATTCCGCAAGAGTGTTTTGACCCTAAACCCTTGATACTAAAGGGTTTTTGATTTAAAAATGTTATTTCCTTATATATATTATAATATGTATTATATATTTTATTAAAAAGTATAGATTAAGTAGTAATCAAATTAATGTTGTTTTTGATATTAGTTTATTTTGTTATTATCAGAAAAGGTCAAAAATGTCTTCTCTATTTCCGTATCTCAAAAAGTGGGGTCGAAAAACGGTCAATTCCGCAAGAGTGTTTTGACCCTAAACCCTTGATACTAAAGGGTTTCTGAGTTTGAAATACCGTTTCCTTATATATATTATAATATATGTATCATATATATTGATAAATAAAATATAAATATTCTGAATTATTTAGTTAATAATAAAGAACCTTAATATATTAAGATTCTTTATTGTAGATATTTATAAAATTTATTAAATATAAATAATAGATAAATAGAGAATATGAAAATTACGTTCTATTAGAAGAGTTCAGAAACGAAGTGCGTTCGTTTCTTAGAACTCTTTTTAACAAGTTTCTTTATTTTTAAGATTAGACTCACTGCGTTCGTTAGTTTTAAGCGTGTTTTTATTGTTTTCTTTTTTATGTCTTAATTAACTAAATAATGAATTACTAAGTTTCTTAAGAAAAAAGAATAAATATTGTTATTATTGTGAAGTCTTTTTAGAATAACTAGAAATAACAAATTCTTTTTTAATAACAACATAAAAAAGAGCTAATGATTAGGTTAGCGAAATACTAGTCTTTGATATAAACGTACTGATAAGAAAAAGCGAAGCGTCAAAACATAACAACACAAAAAACTAACGAGCGAAGCGAGTAGAGGAATAAGGTGAGGTGCGCACCACCGAACCGATTCCTCGATTATTCTAGTTAATTCATAATCTTGTATTATAAAATAACTTAATTATGTATATTAAAATATAAAATATATATCTAACATAATAACTAATTACAGAAAATAATGTAACCTGATAATATCTAAACAAATACAATAAAATTCTTTTTTAAAATGAAAATAAACTTCGATATTAAAAGGTTAATATAAAAGCACTGAATAATAACATACTATAACACATTTTCTTCATAATAAAACAAAGGAAATAAATTAACTTAATTATAAGGTAAAAGAAAATAAAGAAACAGCATAAAAGGAATCTATGCTAGATAATAACCTGCACTTTAGAACTCTGAAACTGCATATAAAGAATCTGAACCTTAACCGAAGCGGAATACTTAAGACCTTAGGCAGTCGGCAGTCTACCATAGGCAGTCCTATACAAAGTGTATACAAATGTATAGCTTATAGACTAGAATTTACCCTAAAATTTATTAAAAATCATAGTTTCCTTAGGCAGTCCACTCTAGAATCAATTCTAAGACACCTAGGAGCTTCCCTACGAGCTTTTAGAGTCTTCCGAGTATAATTATATTCCCGAGCGCTAAACGTCCATACAGAGCCTCTCAGACCCCTTAGAATCGATTTGATAAAATTTACTATTTCTATAAAATTTCAGCAAAATGAAAAAACCTAATATTTTTAGGTTTTTTATTTTTGATACGTTATATCTTCTACAGATACTTTTAATCCTTTTAATACATCAGAAGTAACAATATTATTTCTTTTTCGTACATTTGGGTCATAACTAACAATGGGGTTATATCCAAATTCAGTAAAGATAAGACTTTTAATTTTATTTATTGAAATATCAGAATCTTTAATAGTTACATAAATATCGAAGCAATCAAATGTATCTAGTTTACAAGACACTTCTAAAATTTTTGAATTGACACCTTGCTCCTTTAGAAAGCTTTTTACTTCAGTTACTGTAGGTTCTTTTTTCATTTTTATTTATCTCTCTTTCATCTTTCTGATTATAGTATATAACATATATAGTCTATTGTCAAGAGTTTTGGGCGAAAAAAGTGGGGTCGAACTTTTGCAAATTCCGCAAGAGTGTTTTGGGTCTAAAGCCTTGGTATAAAAGGATTTCTGAGATTTAAGTACCGTTTCCTTATATATATATTAAATAATCCACTAAAGTGTCTTATTTAATATAGCTCCTAATATATAAATTTAACATTATTTTGAAACAAAGGTACAATGGATTTAAGTTTCCCAAAAGTGACGGAGCTTCTTTTATGTATTATATATTTTATTAAAAAGTATATATAAGTCTTAATTAGACTAAAACTAAGTTGTTTTTGTTAATTGTTCTATTATGGTCAGAAAAGGTCAAAACTTCTCCTAAATTTTTATACCTTAAAAAAGTGGGGTCGAACTTTTGCAAATTCCGCAAGAGTGTTTTGACCTTAAACCCTTGATACTAAAGGATTTCTGAGTTTGAAATACCGTTTCCTTATATATATTATAATATAATCCACTAAAGTGTCTTATATTATGTCGTCTTAATTCCCTCTAAAAGTTTATTATCATAAACTTTCAGAGGTTATAAAGACTCCTGCTCCTTAGTTCCTTATATTTAAGTTTCTTTTTTATTTAGTTATCCATAAATCAAGTTCTTTTATATAGTCGGAGCGTTTTATTTATTTTATTAAGTTGATAAGTATGTTATTGTTATGTTCAAAAAATGCGATTATTTTAACAACTCAAATCTCCTTTTAAAAAGTGGGGTCGAACTTTTGCAAATTCCGCAAGAGTGTTTTGGGTCTAAAGCCTTGGTATTAAAGAGTTTTTGAGTTTAAAGACTCGTTTCCTTATATATATTATAATATGTATTATATATTTTATTAATAAGTATATAGATAAGTCTAAATAAACTAATGTCTTTTTTGATATTAGTTTGTTTTATTATAGTAGGTCAAAACGTCTTCTATACTTCCGTATCTCAAAAAAGTGGGGTCGAACTTTTGCAAATTCCGCAAGAGTGTTTTGACCCTAAACCCTTGATACTAAAGGATTTTCAAGTTTAAAAAGTCGTTTCCTTATATATATTATAATATATGTATCATATATATTGATATAAATAGAATATAAATCTTCTGAATTATTAAGTTAATAATTTAAAAGAACCTTAATAAATTAAGATTCTTCAAAATAGATATTTATATAATTTATAAAATATAGATAATAGATAAATAGAGTATATAAAAAATTAAATTTCATTAGAAGAGTTCAGAAACGAAGTGCATTCGTTTCTTAGAACTCTTTTTAACAAGTTACTCCTTTATTTAGGATTCGACTCACTGCGTTCGTTAGTTTTAAAGTGTGTTTTTATTGTTTTTTATGTCTTCATTAACTAAATAATGAATTACTAAGTTCCCTTAATAAAATGAATGTTGTTATTATTGTGAAGTTATTTTAAGAAACTAGAAATAACAAATTCTTTTTAATAACAACATAAAAAAGAGCTAACGATTAGGTTAGCGAAAGACTAGTATTTGAAAATAAACGTCCCGATAAGAAAAGCGAAGCGTTAAAATATAACAACACAAAAAGCTAACGAGCGAAGCGAGTAGAGGAATGAGGTGAGGTGCGCACCACCGAACCGATTCCTCGACTATCCTAGTTAATTCATAATCTCGTATTATAAAATAACTTGATTAAGTATATTAAAATATAGAATATATAGCATATAATTAATTACAGAAAATAATGTAACTTAATAATATCTGGATAAAGACAATGAGATTCTATTTCCTAGATTAATAAGTTTCGATATTAAAAAGTTAGTATAAAAACATTAAACTAAAAAGTTTGCATTGAATCTTATTTCTTTACTTTATTTACTTCAAAAGAACCAAACATACTAAGGAAATATTATTTTAAAGTTCTAGAGAATAAATAAACTTAATAAAATGAGAAAATTAATGTTATTGTAAAAATTTATCGGAAAAGACTTATGGAATAACATATTTTATTTTCTTAATAAGATTCTAAATTATGTTGTTATATCTAAAATAGTCAAATGAAATTGTAATAACGTATTTTCTTTATAATAAAACAAAGAAAATAACTTAAATATAATATAACGTGAGATAAAGGAACAGCATAAAAGAATATTATGTTAGATTTATCTTGCACTTTAGAACAATGAAACCGCACATTAAGAATCGGAATCTTAACCGAAGCGGAATAATAAGACCTTAGGCAGTCGGCAGTCTACCGTAGGCAGTTGCTAGTTTAAATTACTTTAAAATTCATCAAAAATCACAACTTTGCTAGACAGTCCACTCTAGAATCTATTTTAAGGTGTCTAGGGGCTTCTCTAAGAGCTTTTAGAGACTTTTGAATATAATTATATACCAGAGAGCTAAACGAGCGTACAGAGCCTTTTAGACCCCTTAGAATTGATTTGTATTTTTGACACTTAAATATAAAAATATGGAAGTTGGATATTCTAAATATATTTTAAAACTCTCGATAAGGCTTATATACTTTTGAATAAATTCTATTGATTAAAAAGGGAAAATCCTTTCTAGGGTTTCCTTTTTAAATGCTAAAAATAATAGAATTTAGTCCAAATTTTTATTAAAATCACAACTTCGTTAGACAGTTCACTCTAGAATCGATTTTAAGCCCTCTAATAGCCCCTCTACGAGCTTTTAGAGTCTTCCGAGTATAATTATATTCCCAAGACCTAAACGTCCATACAGAGCCTTTTAGACCCCTTAGAATCGATTCTAGAAAATTACAAATTATGTATAAAACTATTGACTATATGACATATAAATTATATAATATAAATAAAACAAAAAAGAAAGAGGAATAAAATGAGTCGTTATACAATTAATAATCAAATCGCACAAAAATTTCATATACTCGTAGATGAAATAACTCCTACAACAGAAGATTATAAAAATAATTTTATATTTTTGCTAAAAAACGGTATTGTCTTATCTGACCCTAAAAAAGCAACTAGAAAAACTACCCAAATGCTTATCAATCTGTTTGGTATTAATACCCAAGCAGTAAATTCGACATTCTTCAAAAATTTTGAAGAAATTGAAAGCCTAAGCGATTTAACTAAACGAATTCTACAACTCATTAATTATTTAACAATTAATGATGAAGGAATTCCAAGCTTTATTCCAAATAATAAGCCAGAAGCAGTAGAATATATTAAAAATAATTTTACTGTTATTGATGTAATTTCTGAAACAGATTTTAAACAAAAAGTTCTAGATTTAATTAATTCTGGAGCAGCTCTTTCAGATGTTGAAAGTGTATTTTCTATATTTGAATTCTTTAACTGGGATTTTATCGAATCAAAAAATAAAGAATTTAATATTCGATACTATATTAAAAATAACATTATTGTTGAAGATATTGATACTTTCTTTGCTTGTCTGTACTGTATCCTATCTAATAAGACTACTTTTGTTAAAAATGATTTCTTTGATACTTCCCTTACTAACCGTACTAGTATTGAAAAAGCAATTCAGTTCATTAAGAATTATACAGAACAATACGGTATTCTAAAATTCGCTTCTAATATTAGACGTTATCGAGATGTACTTCTTTTCTTACGCTCTGAAGGCGATGAAGAATATAAACCTCTTTTTAATAAAATTCTTAGATTAAACAAGAAATTTAATAACCCTAAAACTTATCCTATTAGTACTAAATTATCTGATACTAATTTCACAATCTCACAAGAAGATTTAGATAAATATTTAGAATCAGCTAACATCTATCAACT
>JGI24707J26582_10001565_pt1 | contig 17908 bp, 13 predicted proteins | sample BioPla1DNA1_FD_26582 | JGI IMG/M metagenome (IMG submission 26582)
ATACGTGTTAATGATTTCTCGAAATCATAATTGTATTGTGTAGAACTATATTTGTTAATTTAGTACTATTATAAACCAATCATATTTGTATTACAAAATATAATCTATATTTCAACAATCTTTATAGCCAAATTTACACTAACATACATTCCCGCTCCACAAAATTACCCTTCGATATGTTCCCACAAGTACATATCGAAGGGCAAAAAAAGTCAATTTATTAGCTTTTATATTACATCAACTAACAGACTTAGTATTTTCAACTGTTACATAAGTCTCTTATTTCGATGCAACTATCTTGTTCTCAGCAGAAGAGATTACATAAAAAAACTTTTACAGTGATTACATTTTTAGTGATATAGATGCTGAAATAGCTAAGGATATTGTAAAACAATATGAAGATAAAATTGATTTAGGTATTTTAGGTTTTGAATCTATAGATAATTCTGATGACTCAAGCCTTAACCCAAATGTCATAGGAAATAGAATTGTTATTGATGATGTTTACATACCAAAAGATTTTCATTTTAAATTTTAAGGATATACACTGGAGGACCGTTATTTATAGGTAGACTCTAAACGGTATGAGTTTTAATTTATATTCTAAGAGTGGAGGATGTTTCAATTCCTTATAGGTAGACTCTAAACCCGTCAAGCACGCATGATAAGCCACTATTAAATAAATACAATTAATAAGTATTTTCAGGACAAAACCTGCTAATAGTTGAGTTTGCTTAATTCTTATTTCCGTCGATCCCCAGGGTTTTTTGCATTATCTAACATCGACGGATAATAAAATTTAATTTTGCCCTTTCTTTATTATACCAATATTTTCTCGCGGTGAATACTTTGCTGTGCGAAAAGTGTAAAAAGTATTGAATCGTATTTCTTGTCAGTTCTATTTTTAGCTTTGCTTTCAGTTCTGTAAAATTCGCATTAGTGATTTCACCTACAAAAACAGAATTCTGAATCCCAATAAAGATACTTTCTTGAGGCCTTCAGGACTTTCTGTACTCGCCTTACACCAACGTCATATAATATTTTCAAAATTTTTAGTTAAAGACTACCATGAACTTACGAATGGACAACTCAAACCCTACTTTTATATACAACAGAAGTAAGTAATTTCTTATATTTTTTGACAGGCTGGGCATATGAAAGAAGTTGTGCTGCCTGTCTTTATTGAAACTATCGTCTCACCACAAACTGGGCAGGCCTGGTTTTCTTTATAACCTACAAGGAAATAATCATTTGTGAAACCACCTTTTTGGCCAAAGAAATCACTTTCGTAAGCAAATGCGCCTTTTTCCCGCGAAAGATTTAATATGCCCGTTATGCTTACATAGAGTTGTTTTATTTCAGCCTCGTCCATGTCCGATATTTTCTTTTGTGGATGTAGACCAGCCTTGAATAAAATATCGTGCATATACATGTTACCTATGCCGCTAACATTCTTTTGATTCATCAAAAAAGCTTTGATCTGTGTCTTTCTTCCTTTCAGGAGTGATGAAAAATAGTCAAATGTAAACCTTTCGTCAAAAGGATCAATCGCAATATCTTTTGTGTTCGGTTCAGATTCTAATTCGTCATCCGAAACGAGCAAAAACTTTCCGAACCACCAAAAACGCGCTGTATAGCCGCTTCCATCACTAAAGGTAACTTTTATCTGGTATTTATCAACTTCTCTTTTTTCGTCATCAAAGAATAAAATATCTGCGCCCATACCAAGAGACAAAAGGATGTTCTCACCGTTATTGAGCGAAGTGATGATCCACTTCCCTTTATTACGAATATCAATAATCTTGGCGCCATTGACCCGTTTTTGAAACTCATCAGGTGGGATATTAGCACATTTTTCTTGCAACAAGGTAATTGATTGAATGGTCTTTCCACTCAGGGTATCTCCCATTTGTCCCGCTAATTTAGAAATTTCGGGTAGTTCAGCCATTTATCTCGCCCCTTCCAGTTAAATAATTGAATAGAACATTCTACCACCATCTGCCTAATTAATCGCAATACTCAACGGTTCCCCTGGCTTCCTTCCAGTCTACCAGTAAATTATATCGTTTTGTTTTAAAACGCAGTACACAATAAGAAGGATCTTCAGGCCCACTGAAATGGTTATATAGGCCGTCATACCACATTTCCCGTTTTATCTCCGGATCTGTTAACACTTCCATTTCCCCAACCAATGTGATGTTGTAGTTATCAGCATTAAAACATACACTGGCTCTGTTGCTTTTACTAATTCGGTTCGTTTTGGTTGCACCTAATCCGGTACAGAAAGTAATCCAGTTGATCCCATCAGCCTTTGAAGCAGTGATTGTTGACACAGTCGGATAGTCATCCATGTCTGTCTGAGCCAATACACAGTATGTTCCCATTCCTGTGTTTTTTTCAATAATTTCTCCCGCATGCTTAAGAGTATCCTGATTCACCTTACCCCCTCCTCGACTTCATCAATAAATCTCAATGTTTTACGCATATATAATTCAAAACCGGTTACACATTCATGATAGAACAAAAGGGACTAGTTAACTCTCAAAAAAGAAGACATCACCTAATGTACCATCAATCATATTCTGTTTCCGGATATGCTTTTATAAGTTCAAACCGTAGATTTGTGTATTCATCTATAACTCTATCCCAGAAGTGCACAGATGTAATCAAACTCAACCATCAATTTCATGACCTCCCGTATTTGGGGATTCTAACTAATATTTCCCTGCTGTAATTATATAACACAAATACGTATTTTTCCATAATATCTGCTGTATTTTTACTTGTTTAATATAAGGTCTTAGCAACTTTTATTTATTTAGACAATTTCCCACTATTTCTTTCAAAACCAGCAAAACTTCACTTTCAAACCATGGATTTCTTTTGAACCACCCAATGTTTAACGGTGAAGGGTGAACTAAAGGTAAATATTTCGGAAGATAGTTTTTATAATTTCTTACTGNTTCAGTTAAATTCTTCTCCATTTTGTTTCCAAGATAGTACTTTTGAGCATGATTTCCNACGAGTATTATTGTTTCTATATTTGGCATTTTTTCTAATAACAATGGATGCCATTTTTCTGCGAATCCTTTTCGAGGTGGCAAATCCCCCTGTTTAGCTTTTCCCGGGTAATAGAAATCCATAGGTAAATGAGCAATACGGTCAGTCCCATAGAACTCTTCTCGTGATATTCCCATCCATTCCCGTAGGCGGTCACCACTTAAATCATTCCAATATAACTGTGATTTTTCTGCTTTCCGTCCTGGTGCTTGCCCGACTATTGCAATACCAGCATTTTCAGACGCTTTGAACAAAGGCGAAATTCCATCTCTTGTATAGTAATCATTCATAGGGTCAGCCATTATTTCTTGTTTGATCATTTCAAAAATATCCATATTAATACAGTTATTTACCCTCCTTAATGGCCCTTTACTTCTCATATAGATTAATGAATTCAATTCATCCCTGATTAGTTTCCATCATTACCAATTAAGTGTATATTGGATTTTGGTTTAAAATTCAATTATTTGCTTACCTTAATATAACTTTATTCATCCTTCTACATCATACAAATAGAAGTAAAGCCATAATAGTATGATCAATGTTCATTCTATCCCGGTTTCTCCAGTCATCTGATAATTTTTGGCATGAAAAGTCTTTCCCAAAATTCCAAAAGCCATCTTGATTCCGTTTTGCTTTCAGATGACTCAATTCTTCTTCGAATTCTGTTTTGAAACAAAAAAATTTAGAAAGAAGAAAATATACCTTATACAGTTCAGAAAAATTGTTATTAAAACCTTGATTTAATACAACACTGGTGTATCCTATCATTTTTCCATTATGATGAAGCCATTTCAGGTAATTTTGCTTTATGTCATCACTTATTTCTGATTGCATGTTACTGAACAACTCAATGAAATATATTGAATTGAGTCCTATATAACTTCCGTCAATATCACAGCCCAACAATTCTTTTGATATCTTGTTTGTTTTGTCTTTGCTATAATCACCATCTGAGAATGCTTCCTTCAGAATAGTATGCCAGCAATTGAATATATCAATATATTCATTACAATTTGAGCCAAATATTGAGAGTTTCGAAGCTACAAACAGAGGTTGAGCGGGCCTGTACCATTTATTTTTTTCAAAACCGTCAGGCCATTCAATTTCATGCTTTAATATTTTCTCCATATAGTCACATAATTTATCTACTAACAAATTCCCACGTTGGATATCCAACATTTTTATTGAATTAATAGCTGCTTCTGTAGTAGGAAACTTCTGCTTTATTTTAGAGTTCCGGGAATGAAATCTCCCATATCCACCATCACTGAGTTGATTAATTCTCAATAACTCAACCCACTTGCTACTATAAAATTCATCAAACAGTTCTAAATCAATTTTTTGCTTGAGCATTCTTTTGATTCTGTATCTAACTGCGGCACATGGGGATAACTCTAAAATTCGATCTATTACTTCAAATACGCTCATTTTAACTACCTTCCCGGTTATAATTGCATTAATAATATTTCTTTGTGTGTCAAATCTCAATAATGATGATGTAAAGATCTTCGGAGAGGAATATTTCATATTTCTTCATATCGCTAAGGAATGAAACTACTACTATTATTTTATCGGCTTTTTCATCTTCTATTTCCGAAAAATTTGATTCAGTAAGAGTATAGCTTGTACCTGGCCATAGCTTTTCTGCATCAAAATTTGAATATAAAATATCGTTAGATTCTACGGCAATTAATGCGTCTGGATAAGAACTTAATATTTTGTCTACAATTTCTTTTGAATTATTTATCTGAAACCCATGTTTTTTATTTCCGTTTTCATGTATTAATGCGCCATTGTGATATATTCCTGCATCAAATTCTAGATCCTTTAGTAACTTTTTTGTGGTACGTAAATTAATACAAAACATACAAATATATACCCTCGATGGGACAAGATACACATCGAGGGCTTGAGTTTTTATAGCACTTATGTGTCGATCCATACAAGTGCTATTATTGGTAAACTCTAAATTAGAAATTCCGTAGATGAAGCAATTTTTAATATAATGACAAAAAAAGCATTCTTCCAATTTTGGATAAAAAATTGAAAGAATGCTGTAACGCAACAATTCAAAACTACAAATATCGAACCTGCATTATGGACCAATGACAACACATTTAATCAGCTTTAAATTTTTCATAAATTCTAACTGCCATCAGTGTAGCCTGCTCACAAGTTGTTGTTGCATAGCCGCTTGCAACTTCGGCAGTAGTAACTGCCTTTGGCATGAATTTGCCTTCTGAACCTTTTATAACACCAATTTTGCTCATATATTTCACATGTTCAAGTGCCCAGTTAGATATATGTTCTTCATCTGAAAATGATGGGGCTCCTTCAATAGAAAAATCAGCATCTGGAACCATGACCCTGACTGCTCTGCTGAGCATTGTGGCTACCTGTTCACGATTTGTTAAGGCTTTGGGGTCAAATTTGTTATTCCCCACACCAGTTACTATACCAATCTTATATGCTTTTAGTACTTCAGGATTGTTCGAGTCTGTAAATGGATTTGGTGACTCAGGCTGTGCTGTTTCTTTTGTAGTTTTCTCATACAAAAGTACAGCAAGTTCAGCGAATTCTTCTCTTGTAATTGGCTCACTCATTTTATCCTTTATCGAAGAGGTAATTAGACCATACTCTGCTGCTTTATCAAGCTCTGGAATTGCCCATTTGGATGCACCACTGTAGTATTCAGGGTTTCCTACGGTAGCGATGTTTGAATAATTTGAAACCACCTTATTGTTTATCCAACCACCTTCATAACCCCAATCTGAATAAAAGTACGCACGGAAGGAGTATACCTCTTCCTTAATATTAGTCGCACCTTCATCATCAACATCTTGAAAAGGATGGTAATCATAAACTCCATCACTCAGAAAACTCTCAAGATAAATACTCGTATTCCAGTATAAAGAAGGTCCTTCATTCCAGTCATAATCCCCATACTTGTAGTCTATCTGTACTTCAATAGGATAGCAGCTCGTTCCCTCATAATATTCGCTATCCTCATTTAGCTTTGCTTCAATATCCTTTACACTTTGAGGTACATCAAACTTAATTTCAAAATAAGGTACATTATCTATGTCATACTTAAGCTCTGCTGTCAGATTTTGCGGTGCTTCTAGTGTAAAAGGTTCATCTCCATCTTCAGGTTTTATTGAGTTTGGGTTATCGGTTGTCTCAGCCAGTGCATTAAAAGGAAAAATACTGATAACACATATCACAAGAATAATTAAAAGAATTCTTTTCTTCATTGGATTTGCCTCCTAAAAATTTACTTGCCTCTTGACAATAAATCTTACATTCTATGCAAATCCATTGTACCTAATGGTAAATCATATTACTTGCTACATATTGCACAAATATGCAATTATTGCTCTAATTTAGTGAATTTTTTATATGACGAGGGTGTAGTACCTATTTTCTTTTTGAAGGTCCGAATGAAATGACTCATATTATTAAACCCACATTCGTGGCAAACATCAGTTATTGATGAATTTTCTTTAGTCAGAAGTAGTTTTGCATTCTCAATTCTAATATCCAGAAGATAATCATAAGGTGTTTTACCCATATAATCCTTGAAGATTCTAATAAGGTAAAACCGGCTTATACCAGCAATTTCAGATAATTCCTCCAATGTACATTCTTTTTGATAATTTTCCTTAATGTATTGAACAACTTTATTAATTATTTGCGTTCCAGTATTAAAGGGTTTTCCTAACTGCAGTAAGTTAGACTCCTTCTTAATAATATCCCTGAAAATAAGTATCGCTATTGTGTGACCCAGGTTTTCTAGCATAATACGCTTTTCTGGAGAGACCCTTGTACTTTCCTTGATAAACATCTTAATCAAGCTATAAAGCTCCATACTTACCGGATAATTTTCATTACAGAACAAAAGATTTTTTTGCCTGAAAGCATCACTAATTATACTATTGAAAAAATTTTCATCAAATAAAAGGCTTATAAACCGTACATTTTCCATCCTCCCACTGACACCGTGTTCCTGCATGGGATTGATGGGTATTACGTGGTATTTACGTGCATAGATATCTTTACTGTCAATTTCCATTAAAGGCATATCTGTAATTGGCAGCATAAACTCATAACCGTGATGTTTATGGCTTCCGCGTGTAAAAAAGGTATAATCATATTTTGGAAGCGAAATATACATACCAATACTCTCACACATTAGAATATCAGGTTGAAACTCTTTTACAGGTGCTGGTAAGGAAATCTCCATTCAAAACATCCCCACACAAGGCTTTTTTCATCATGTTCTGATTCATATAAAGTAAAACATCTTATCCACATTATACCATGATTTACCTCTGTTTTAACACTATATTATTAAAAATCCCGCCCTCATTCTGGAAGGCGGGATAACGATTAATTAAATTGAAAGATTTATAGACCAAAGAAATTGCTTAAGATACTCTGTGGTACGTAAGTATGGTATCCCATAGAGGATATTAAGTTCCATGCGACAAGCAGTGAATTTAATGCAGCACCAAGCCAAATGCTGTTGGATAGCTTGTACATTTTCCTATTTAAGTATGCTATAACCGGAACCAGAATTAACATTGAATATGTGGAGTTCCAATTTACAAATGCTTCTGGCGCACCCGAGTGCAACACAATGTAATTGACCAGGCAACATAGCCAGACACCGAGAGAACTAACGATTACATTGATTAATGTATCCTTCCATTCAGGGATGTCTTTACGAATTGTGTAATTGGACACTGCACCAACCAAAAGCAGGAGTGGGAAGAACAGAACGAAAATTCTCCACACATAAGCCCAGTATTCAACCTTCATTGCTGTAAATATAGCAGTAAAGAACTGGAAGTCTTCATTAAATACGTATTCGATGAAGACAAGCGCAATATATGCTACCGCAAGCAATATAGTCGCCAAAAGAATCGACTTGATTACATTAACAACCTTAGTTGCAACATTAAGGCTCTTAAAATTGGATAAGTCATTATTCTTCTTTCCGATTAACCAGAAGCACAGAAGAATTATTACTGAAGCTCCCGCCATTATGGCTAAGTACACTAGTGGGTGATACCATGCCGTCCATAGTGGAATGAACGACCAGAATGGCAAGAATGGTGTTTCCATATCACATGAAATATAAATTGCAATAAAACCAATAACAACGGTGATAGCATTGATAATCCAGTAGGCTTTCTTGTTAATACCTGCTGTAACATTATCCTCTATATCACCAACACATGGAGCAAAGAATTTACTCCTTAAGAGGAGACCAGCAAGCGGAATTAGCATAAATAGCATTGCAAGCATTGCAATACCATTAAGTAATTCACGCCAGATAAATATGATATTGTGCGCATCGAGGGGCTTCGTAGAAGAATCAGTAAGTTCACCACGGTTGTAACTTAACGTTTGTTCAAAATATTTAACAACATCTCTAGTCGTAACACTGGAGAAGTGGTTTCTAGCATGTGTTTCAGGATTAGTCATAAACACTCTTGCAGTACGATTGTTGATTGCGTTTGCTAGCTCCGCATCTTTAGTAACATCTAATTCGTAAATATTGCCAAAGGATTTACTCTCTTGTGCAATATCGTCAATGGAATACCACATTCCTTTTACAAGGGGTTTGTCTGTGTAATAAGAGTCCATAGTCGACTCATCAGATACATATGTAGTATAACCAAAGTCATAGTCACCGATAATAATTCCAAAAGTGACCTGACAGTTTCTCTTTACCTCATATCCACCAACATTAACAGTCTGACGCGGAGAAATTAGAGGAGCATTTCCACCAAGCATACAGAGTGACTTGATTCGATTATCAAAAGTTTTACGTTCNTCAGCTTTGATTGTATTATAGTGTGCTAATTGATCAGAATTGAGTCGCTTTGCTGCTAGTTCATNAGCGTCTAAAGTAATTTCATCCTCCGTAAACCTAAGTCCGAAATTCTCATAAAGCACATTAATCATAATATCATTAAATGTTAGATATCCACAATCAATTGCTGTTGCCATCGAAGTGCGGCGATGGCCTTGGGAGTGGCCAGTAATACCAATTCGTGTCTGATCGACAAATTTTAGGGTACGAACAAAATCTACGGCATCAAGTAAACCGCCAGGAGTGGTACGTGCATTGTAATTTTCTTCACCCATACCGATTTCATCCCTCTGCGGAAATTCACTTAGTCCTGCCCCATAACCACTGATGTTTAGAACCACATATCCTCTACGAGCAAGCTCCTGAGCAATACCCTTAGTCACGATATGCGTAACGCCAGCACCATGGGTTACAACAACTGCTGGTAGACTGTCTTCATCAGTCGTTCCAACTGGATAGTACAGTTCCCCATCCATCATTGCACCACGTGCATCAATTGCCACACGGACTAGCTTGACTTTTCCACCGGCAGTGGTAAGGAGATGTGCAAAACAGCTAAACAACAGAATAATTGCAATACTGATAGCTAGCAATCTTCTACATCCCTTTACAGTCTTCAACGTCAATTTTCTTTCTTCATTTCCTTCCATGATAATACCTCCTCATATAATATCATTAGTCAATACAGAATTGACATTTGACCGCTGGACCTATAGTAGCTAATTATTTAATTCTTCTTTTGTAAATATATGAGTTATCTTTGGTAAATCATACACTGATTTTAATTAATCGGGTAATCGATTACCCATGTCGAATTATACCATTTCCTATCGATATTTGTCAATAATTTTGTTGATATCTCCTAATAAACTTAGGTTAACTCAATTATTAAAGTAAATTAGACCCCTATTTCAATTTTGGTCTAATTTAGTCTCGGAAATAAGGGTGTCTAATTTAGATAAGTCAAACAAATGTGAAATAACCTCTGAAAGATTCCCCTTGGGCAATGTAATAATTGCTTTTAATTGCTAATAATTATTTGTCAAAGAGAAAGTTAGTTTTTGTTTCCTTATTTTTATTTGCTGGATAAATGCTAAACATAAAAGCTCCTAAATAGTGGGTTTTGATACTGTTTTGAAGCAAAAACAATTCTTGTTCATTCACGGTGACCGTTTTGTGCAACACGTCATAAATTAATAAAAAACGCCCAACTGAGATGTATTAGAACATCTCAATTGAGCGCTTATTAAAATTCAATCTGTTTACTGTCTTGGCAACACTATCTATTATTTACTGAACAGCGATGTCAAGAAATCAAGAAGATTATATTTTGAAAATATACTGATGGCTACGAGAGACACTACAGACATAATCTTGATAAAGATATCCAGCGAAGGACCTACAGTATCCTTAAGAGGATCACCGACCGTGTCTCCTACTACAGCTGCGTCATGAGCTGTGGAACCTTTTCGTTGTCCTTCTAGGGCTCCTGTTTCGATGTATTTTTTAGCGTTATCCCATGCACCACCGGCATTACCGGTGAAGATAGCCAACATAACTGCTGAGGCTGTAGATCCCATCAAAAGCCCACCCACAAATGCTGGACCGAAGAGGAAACCACAGGCAACTGGAACAACTATTGCAAGCAGCGAAGGAAATTTCATTTCCTTAAGAGCACCTTGTGAACTTATTTCAATACATGTCTTATAGTCTGGTTTTGCAGTGCCATCTAGAATTCCGGGAATTTCACGGAACTGACGACGAACTTCCTCAACCATGCGCCTTGCTGCCTTTGCAACAGCCTCAATAAGCATACCACTAAACATAAATGGAAGTGCAGCGCCACAGAGAAGACCAACAAGAGTAAGCGGCTCGATAATGTTTAGAATAAGTTCTGTGGATGGATCATTGTAGGAATATAGATAACTTACCATAAGGGACAGCGCAGCAAGAGCAGCAGATCCAATCGCAAAACCCTTTCCTATAGCAGCAGTTGTGTTACCAACTGAGTCGAGTTTATCAGTAATTTGTCTTACTTCAGGATCAAGCTTACTCATTTCGGCTATACCACCAGCATTGTCAGAAATTGGTCCATAGGTATCAACAGAAACGATTGCACTTACAAAGCTCAGCATTCCGACAGCAGCCATTGCCACACCATACATACCAGAAACATAGTAGGAAATAGCTATTGCTGCACCAAGTACAATCAACGGAGCCATACAGCTCTTCATTCCTAATCCAAGACCTTGTGTAATGGTAAGAGCAGCTCCTTCTTCACTCGCTGCTGCTATTTGGCGTGTAGGCTTGTAATCATAAGATGTATAGTACTCAGCAATTATACCTATAACAATACCGGCAACAACTCCAACTGCGGAAGCAAGCCAAGGCGAGACAAACCCAAGTTTGAAACCAACACCTGACAGATCTTCGCCTTTAAATAATATATATGTTATAAAGAATCCAAACACAATTGTGAGACCTGCAGACAACCATGTGGAGCCGTTCAGTTCACGGTGCGGATCATCAGAAAGCTTTTTTATGAGCAGGGAAGCTATTCCTATAACACATGCAATAAGTCCCCCCGCTGCAAAAACTAATGGGAATAAAAAGAGTTTTGGCAAAAGGCTAGTTGTTATTAATCCCCCAGTCATTACTCCTCCAGTATATTCGCTTGTAAGGAAGAGGTAAAAACCAAGAATAACAGCTGCTGTTATAGCACCAACGTAACTTTCCAGCAAGTCACTACCAAGTCCGGCAACGTCACCTACGTTATCACCAACATTATCTGCGATGGTGGCAGGATTTCTTGGATCGTCCTCAGGAATGTGTGCTTCAACTTTTCCTACCAGATCGGCACCCATATCTGCTGCTTTAGTGTAGATACCGCCACCAACACGGTTAAACATGGCGATAAGCGAACAACCGAGGGCATACCCGGAAAGAACCATTGGAAAGGGAATAAACTCAACACCTAACCAGTTTGAAACTAAAACTATACTCTCGGGCTCAAGCATTTTGTAACCGATACCGAAGATAATATATACCAGGAAAAGGCCAAGTAGTGCAAGTCCACCTACACAAAGACCCATAACACTACCACCTCTAAAGGCTATCTTCAAGGTGTTTCCAAGTTTTTTTGTAACTCGTGCTTCATTAGCAACTCTGACATTTGCATATGTGGCAATTTTCATTCCCACATAACCAGCTATGGCACTCATAACAGCGCCTATGATAAATGCGATCGCGGTATGAAAGCTGACGAGTACAGTAAGTACTGCGAAAACGCATATTGTAACGATGAGTAACACTTTATACTCATAATTGATAAATGCGTTTGCACCAATGCGGATTGCCGATGCAATTTCCACCATTTCTTCAGTTCCTTCATCCAATTTTTTTACCTTTGCAAAGTTCATGGCAGCAAAACTTAGTGTAAGTAAAGATGCAATGATGACAAGGGCTAAGATGCTCATTAAAAACGATCTCCTTTCACTTAAAAAATCTTTTGTTTTAACACGCAACATTTCTTAGTATATAACATAGTTATATTCTTTACAATAGCTACTTTCTATGTCACCCGTTAGTTTTCTAGAGAAGTCAAACATATGCGACACAACCTCTGGAAAGTTTTCCCTTATGTCATCTGGTAAACGCTAAAAAAGCCTCATCCCGAATATAAAATATTCAGGGACGAGAGCTATGCTTCGTGTTACCAGTCTTATTTATCCATTCCTCACGGAATGAACCTCTGGGTTCAGGTTCCCTTTCTCTACTCGCCACATTCATCATGAAGCTGATGTTCAAGACAAACCGAACCAGTAGATTCAAGAGAGCCCTGCAGGTACCTGACATATGCCATCTGTTCTTATTATATGTTGTTTTTGTCATATGTCAATAACTATTATATTCTATAAAAAACTGTTATACATAGGAAATTCCTTAAATAACGGTAAGCGCTTAATCTTAGATATTGTTTTATAGCGTTAATTATGAGTATAATGAAGAAGAAGTGAATTTGTAGATTCACTCTTAATTATAATGTTCAATGAATCTAAGACAAAGCTCATAATTCTTGGGGGTGACTTATCATGAAAAAGAAAATGGATCTCATAATAGGGTCATTATTTGCAGTTGCCACTATAATATTTATTGTATTATTTCTAACCAATGATATGTTTTTCAATTGGGCATTTGCAAGACATCATAATTTGTTAAGCTGGTATATTAGACCTTTATTCATAATACCAATGGTTATATTTGCATTTAAGAAAAGCTTAACTGGTATATTCGCTTCAATATTTGCTCTATTTACAAGTATGTTCTGGTTTCCCGTTCCAGCTACAAATAGTCCTCAAGTTCTAGAATTTCTAGCTTTTGAAATGGATTATCTTAAAGGAACCTGGACAGCACCCAAAATATTAATAAGTTTAGCAGTACCTCTATTTTTCTTTATGCTTATTATGGCAGCATGGAAAAGAAATTGGAAATGGCTTTTAGGTGTTATCATAGGAGCAGCTGTCCTAAAATTCATTTGGAGTATTGTCTTTAGTGGTGAAGCAGGCATGTCTATTCTAAAACCTGCATTAATAGGTTTGATTGTCTGCATCGGTGGACTAGCTTACTTTTTTAAGAAGTATAAACGGACAGAAAAAAGGTAGGAAATAGCTTGCTCACACCTAATACCTCCAAGCAAATTTATCTACGGATAAATATATTATCGCAGAATTCATTTGATATTGTCTTTGTTATTATTTTTGACATGTTCATCTTTCCTTAAAACATCAAGATGGTATACTTTCTCATGGCTTGAGCATATTTCTGGAAAACTTATGAAAAATAAAAAGAGACTATAATTGTTATAGCCTCTTAAGTTTCGCCTACCTATAAGATAATTACACGACCTGAGTTGTCAAGAATATGGGTAAAGTCATCTGCTCAATTTGATCTAGGAGCTCCTCAAGTTCATCCATGTGGCGGTCTTCGTCGTTTAGAATTTGTATGAGAATATCCCTTGTTGCGTGATCACGCACTTCACCTGCAAGTGCTATGGCATCATTATAAGCTTTGATTGCGCCTTCCTCAGCAGCTCGGTCATATTTAACTTGCGCTGGAACATCCTTTCCAATATGGATCTTACTTAGTTCGGTTACGATTGGTGTTCCGCCGAGAAACAGAATTCTACCTATAAGTTGTTCGGCATGTTTCATTTCCTCTATTGATCGTCTCTCAAAGCCCTCATGTAATTTACCGTAGCCCCAGTCCTCACACATTTCCGCATGTACTATGTACTGATTGATGGCAGCAAGCTCATCCGCAAGCAAAGCATTAAGTGTTTCAATAAGCTTTTGATTTCCTCGCATAAAAATAACTCCTCTCTTTATGGTTGTGTTGCTTTTTTATAGATTTGACTAACCATCTAACTTTCATCTATTAAGAAGGTTAAATGGTCTTGGTGAACTTTTCATTATTACTTATCTTATACCACTTTATAACGAATTAACTCATATTAAATTTATTAACATCTCATTTATTCTCACTCTACTTTAAGAAGAAATCTACTTTTTTGACTAAAATAAATTGCCAGTGCTATCAAGCAAATTCAAACTAATCCAATGTAACAACACAATTTCTCCCTTTTGCTTTTGCCTTGTACAGGGCATCATCTGCCATTTTCAAAATATCTCCAATATCTTTGATATCATTAATGTTATCTCGTAGTGAGGCAACCCCAATACTTACTGTAAAACTTATTTCCTGCTTCCTGTAAACTACTTTTCTCCCTGCTACAATCTCCCGAACCTTTTCCGCTACCATATTTGCTTCTTCCAAAGAAGAGTGCTTTAGAACCACAGCAAATTCTTCTCCTCCTATACGCCCGGAAATATCGGTTTTTCTGAAACTGGCTTTTATTATGCTTCCCATCTCACGTATTATTTCATCTCCTGCAGCATGTCCAAAAGTATCATTGATGTTCTTAAAATTATCTAAATCCATAATCAATAACGATAGTTCCTCATTGTTTTTTCTTGCCAAAACAAACTCCTTTTGTGCCAGATTCATAAATTCTGCTCGATTATAGAGGTTGCTTAAAGAATCTGTAGTAGCCAAAAACTTCAGTTGATTTTTAAATATACTAAAAAGTATTGATTCTAAAGTGATTGTTTTAGATTTTATTACACCTGTACACTTCTATAATTTAATTATACACATTTCGACAATATATTTCTATCTAAAACCTACAATTTCCATATTTTTTGACTTTTCTTCACATTTGTACTTTTATCCTTGACATTTGTGAGCGACTCTTTCAGTTAAGATTATATCAGTTCTTCTTTTGAGTTTAGCATGGGTTTTAGTAAAACTAAGCCGCTCAACATAATGACAGGAAAGATCACCGCTGTTAATAACCCACTGTTCAAATTGCTCTTATCAGCTATTATTCCCACAAGCTGTGGTCCGACAGAACAACCTAAATCTCCGCCAAGTGCCATTATTGCAAACATGGCAACACCGCCTGATGGATAACTAGCTGCTGTCATGCTTAGCATTCCTGGCCACATTAGGCTCACACTTAGTCCGCATAAGGCACAGCCCAACAGTGATATTGCGGGTATTGGAACACTAGCAGTAATTACAAATGATGCCACACATAAAACACAACTAACAACTAATGCCTTATGAATATTGAGTTTTTGACCCTTTATTCCGTACCATGTACGCCCAATTCCCATCATTATAGCAAACAGACAAGGTCCCAATAAGTCTCCAAGCACCTTTGAGATGCCTAAACCTTGCTCAGCAAAAAGTGAAGCCCATTGACTCATAGACTGTTCACTGGCTCCGGAACAAACCATCAAAAGCAACGCAATCAGAAATATTTTTGAGCTAAGTAGTACTTTTAGTGGTGTTCGTTTACTTTCTTCTATAGGAGGTATAAGTGGCACTTGTGTGAATTTGAAAAGAGTAAATATCGGCAGTAATGCCCATAATATTGGTAGTACAAACCATAAATCCTGACCAACAAATAGCAATACAATAGTGGATACTATTATGACAATAACCTGTCCCCAACTATAAAATGAGTGTAGTAGGCTCATTGAAGATGCTTTCGCATCTCCCGGCAGACTCTCAACGATAGGGCTAATAAGCACTTCAATAAGACCGCCCCCTATGGAAAACAATATGCATGCTAAAATAAGTCCTAAATACGGCGATGGTAACACTCTAGGTAAAATAGCTAATGAAATCATACCAATAGCAGCAAAAAAGTGTGCCATCACGACTGACATGCGCTGACCTATTTTATCAACATATTTGATGGCTAGAGCATCTACTATAAGTTGTGTTACAAAGTTAATTGTCACCAAACTTCCAAGCATTGTATAGGAAAGACCAAATTTTTTCTGAAAGACTACAAAAAGTAACGGTGGAAGATTCACAATAAGAGCTTGAGTTATATAGCCTAAATAACAGGCATGAAGCGTACTTTTATAATTTGTTTTGTTCACTTTAGTTCCCCTCAGTCAAAAGTTTTACGTAGATTCAAAAGCGGTCTGCATACAGCACTGCCTTAACTCCCTTGGCAGATGATAATACTCGGTTTTCTGCTTAACACCCTTCATTCTTTTGATTTGTTGTAATACTTATATATGATAATTCAATATAGTATTAAAATCAATTAATAATCAATATTCATATCACCGATAAGACATAACATAAGCGGCAGGCTAATGCCCGCCGCTATGGTTTCAAGTTGTGTCAGAATTGAGACTAATACTCAATTTTGATATACTTGTATTTCAAAATATCACCCTTAACATAATCAACTGTCGGTGTTCCGCTAACATCGGTACTGGCTGTAATGTTCATCTCTGTGGAAGGGGCTTTGTTAATTGCAAAACTCTCACCCATAGCGACGACCTCGCCTCCACTGATGGTAATCGTTTCTAAGTAACCACTTTCAAGTCCCTGGCTATAGGCAGTTGAGCCTTCGCTAACCTTATATGCGATTGCTGTAACCGTCCCTCCTTCAATATTTATACCTTCGTATGCGTAGATGCCACTAACACCCTGTGCTGTTTGGCCGATAGCAGTGATCGTGCCATTTTCAATAATCAACTGACCAGAAGCAACGCTGATACCATGGCTGGTATAGCCCGTACCACCAGTAACCTCTAGGGTTCCTGTACCCTTGATAGTCAGGTCCCCATCGGATACACATATTCCACAGTTCCAGGAACCGGTAGATAAATCATTTGTGATTGTATTAGTGGTATCTGCCGCCAATTCTATTACTAGATCACTTTCGGCATAAATCGTTCCTGTGCTGTAGCTACTAGCTGCAGGATCACTGATGTCATATTTCATGTTGGCACCGCTCAGCGTCAGGGTTTTAGTATCGGCGTCATAAGATACCTTGCCGTCGTCAAATACATCGTGTGCATTTGTGCTGGTCACCCGTCTGCCATCAATCCAGAGGTCATATTTTGTGTCATCTTCACCGCTCCACTGTGCGTAGAGTATAACGATTCCATCCGCCTCATCGGTCAGGTTTTTGACCATTGCTTGGTCGGTATAGCTCTGACCACTGCCATCTTTCTTCGTATTCCATCCGATAAAATTAGAATCAGTTCTGGTATACATGTTGGCGATTAAATCCCCGATTTCCCCGTACATAAAGACCTGATCTCCCATAAATCCATCGTCACTACCATTGCCGTTGAAATTAACGATGTAGTAGTTGCGTTCATAATATATCTCTACTACAGTGCTGCCATTCGCTTCGATGGTCTTTTGGGTGAAATCCTGTACAGTAAATCCGGTGTAAGTCTTCGCCTCAGCAGCGGTGCTCTGTCCTGTAGCGCCAGTCTTTTCTTCTGTCTGCTCCAACACATAAGTTCCGTCAAGACTTTGCTTATAATGCTTCACCGTATAAGGTATATCTGTTTTTCCGGCCCACAG
>JGI24707J26582_10001570_pt1 | contig 17896 bp, 17 predicted proteins | sample BioPla1DNA1_FD_26582 | JGI IMG/M metagenome (IMG submission 26582)
ATTTTCCTCATAATATTTTTTTGACATGTCTTTCTCCTCCAATAATTTTATTATATCATGTTCGGAGAAAAACTGTCCTATTTAGTATAGCCTATCCAACTCTTATACCACATATATTTTAACTAAAATATCAATTATAAAGATGTTTTAAAAAGTGATTTAAAAATATTATCGAAATAAGTCAAAATTATTTTTTGAAATCTTAAATAATTTGTTGTAAAATATCCTTATGTGAAATATTGTAATTGTTACTTTTTTAATCCTTTATTGTAAAGCTAAAAATAATAATTTGTAGAATATTGTAAAGGAGGCAAACAATGACTAAAATATATAAATTTTTTTTAGTTTTAGGGATTATTCTACAACTTTCTTATCTTTTAGGTTTTCCTATTTCAGCATTTAATAACTATAAAAGTTTTAAAATTTTATTTTCTTTTCTAAGTTCATTAAGTTACATTTTTTTCATTATTGGATACCTATTAGTTCACAGAGCAAATAAAAACAGCTAGATAATGTGAAAAATTGTCAAGTAGAAACAAATTGTTATAAAATGTAAATTTCAACTATTTCTTAATTACTTTTTTTATCTCATTTTTTAATTTTTCTGCTGCTGCTTTTATGTCTGACTTAGAAATAACAGCCGACACTACTGCAAAACCATCAATAGCTAAGTTTTTAAAATTTCTTATAGTGTCTTCATTTATTCCTCCAATTACTACAATAGGAATTGGAATATCTTTTATTATAGCTCCAAGCTCATTAATAGATGTAAGTTTTACATTTTTTTTGGTATCTGTAGCAAACATTGCTCCAATTCCAAGATAATCAGCACCATCTTTATATGCTTTTATAGCTTCATCATAGTTCGATGCAGATATGCCAAGAATTTTATTTTTTCCAATCAACTTTCTTGCAACTCTTGTCGGAATATCATCCTGTCCAATATGTACCCCTGCTGCATCAACAGCTAATGCTATGTCTATTCTGTCATTAATAATTAAAGGAATATTATATTTATCTGTAATATCTTTTATACTTTTAGCTATTTCAAAGAATTCTATGGATGAACAATTCTTTTCTCTAACTTGAACTAATGTACATCCTCCCAAAATTGCTTGTTCTACTGCATCTTCTAATTTTTCTGTACTCATGAGTTTTCTATCTGTTACTAGATAAAGTGTATAATCAATGTTTCTTTTCATTTATTTTCCCTCTTCCTAAAAATAGTTTGCTGTTCATATTTGATATAGCATCAATAATATGAATATGAAAGCTACCAGTTCCAATTGTCCCTGCTTTTTCAAAAGCAATTTCTCCTGAAATACCCATTGATGTAATTCCAGTAATTGCAGCAGCATAATAATCCTTAGTTATGCCACAAAAACTAGCAACAAGAGCAGAAGTCATACAACCTGTACCAGTTACTTTAGAAAGAAGTTTATGGCCATTAGAAACTTTAGCAAATCTTGTACCATCTGAAATAATATCCTCTTTTCCTGTAATGGCTACTATACATGAGTATTTTTGAGACACTAGTTTTGAAATCTCCATTGCATCATTTTTTTCGTCTTCAATAGCCGAATCAACCCCTTTTGTAGAAACCTCAAGTCCTGCAATAAAAGAGACTTCTGATAAATTCCCTCGGATAACATCTACCTTTATCTGAGAAAGAATATATTCTACTGTTTTATTTCGTAATCTAGAAGCACCTGCTCCCACAGGATCTAAAATTACTGGTATTTTTAGTCCATTAGCTTTTTTAGCTGCCACAATCATTGAAGCTATTGTACGTTTATTTAAAGTCCCAATGTTAATTACAAGGGCTGAAGATATTGATACAATATCCTCTACTTCATCTTGATCATCTGCCATAACTGGCGATCCTCCAATTGCCAAAATAGCATTTGCACAATCATTTACCGTTACATAATTAGTGATGTTGTGAACTAAAGGAGTTTTATTTTTGATTTCGTCAATCAATTTTGCACAAGTATTAAGCAAATTACTCATATCTTTCCAACCTTTCATTATTAAATCACGATATAAAGAATAACTTTTCATCTATTAAAAATATGTACTGTATTCAAAAATAAATATTTATCTTAATTTTTTAAACCATGCTTATACAAATCATAAAAATGATGAGTTGGCCCATGCCCTTTTCCAATATTTAAGGAATGTTCAATAGCTGTTGTAATATATTTTTTTGCCTTATTTACTGAATTAGGCATAGTCATGCCAAGTGCAAGATTAGCTGTAATGGCTGATGAAAAAGTACAACCTGTTCCATGAGTNTTTTTTGTATTAATCCGTCGGCTTTTATAATAATAGTACTCTTCACCGTCATATAAAACATCTATGGCATCCCCAATAGCATGACCACCTTTAATAAGAACATTTTTACAGCCCATATCATATATAATTTTTGAAGCTACTTTCATATCTTCTTCATTATTTATCTTCATATTTGTTATCTTTTCAGCCTCAGGAATATTTGGTGTAAGCAAATCTGCATGAGGTATTATAAACTTTATTAATGAATCAATGGAGTTAGGGTCCATAAGAGGACAGCCGTTTTTTGCATACATAACTGGGTCAATAACAATATTTTTTGGCTTATATTCTTCCAATTTTTTAGCTACTGCTTTCATACAAGCTTCTTTAGATAACATTCCTATTTTTACAGCATCAACTTCAATATCCTCAAATATAGCATCAATCTGTTTTTCAATTATGTCAGGAGTTATGTCCTGAATATCAATAACTCGGCTTGTATTTTCTGCTACAACTGAAACTATAACACTCATCCCAAAGACTCCATGAGCAGAAAATGTCTTTAAATCTGCTTGGATTCCAGCACCTCCACTACAATCTGAACCAGCAATAGTAACTACCTTTTTCATAAATAAATCCTCCTTTTTTCTTTCTATTTATAAAATTTGGGCACTTCCTATACCTAGAAGTGCCCAATCACATACTTATTTTGTACATGGTTTGCTTCCCTACGTAGGTATTAACCAACAGGTTCTAAGGGTCAGGTTTTACCTTCTCAACTACTATCTAGTTCCCCCGCAAATTCTAATCATGACCATATTTATTTATTAATAAAACTCTATTAAATAAAAACAAGGTACTCCTACAAAAAGAAGTACCTTAATCATCTACATATTGTATCTGATTTGCTTCCCTACGTAGGTGTTAACCAACAGGTTCGAAGGGTCAGGTTTTACCTTCTCAACTACTAATGTAGTTCCCCCGCAAATCCTAATCAGAGTTTTAATTTTAATTGATTATATCCTTTTGGCACAATCTAGTCAAGTCTTACAGCAATATTTTGATGGCTGTACGCAAGTAATAGGTGCTAATACTACTAAAGACACAATTTATCCCCACTCCACTCTTTAGAATGGAGTGGGGATTTTTTACCCCTAAGACCTATTTCATATATAACTTCGCTATCATAAATATCATAATCATTATTATTATCATTTGAACTTGATTCTTCAAGCAATTCATTATTGCTTTTTGAACACATATCCAGCTCTATTCTTTATAATTTTATTATAAATATACTCAAGAAATAAATATGAAATAACTTCAATTATTAGAATATGAATTATACACAAAAAAGTATATATTACCAGCTTTTAACTTAAAATATCTGGTAACTTTAAGCAGATAAAAATACCCTCATTTTCTTTTTTATTATACGAATTCATTAGTTTACAAATATGTTTGGCCGCATCCCTAATTAATTTTTCATCAACTAACTAAATTATTCATTTTATTAATTTACCAGTACTAATTCCTTCTAGAATGTCTACATGTTTATAATTCTTTACTAGTTCAATTAAGTCTTTCATTTCACCATTAACAAACTTATTTTTATGGTGAACGATATTAAAGGACCTATTCCAATCAGAATCTGTATTTTGAATTACATGTATTTTATCATTTTTTATTTCTTCTTCTACTAGCCGTACTGAAATAACTGCTAAGTATTGATTTTCAATAACTGCTTTTTTAATAGATGCAGAACTATTTGCCTCTAAGGCTATTCTTATCGGAATTCCTTTCTCTTGCATATATCTTTCAAATAACTCTCTTGTTCCACTTCCTTCTTCTCTCATGGCAAAATTTTCGTTTTTAAGTTCTTCTAGTTTAATCTTTTTCTTTTTAGAAAAAGGATGTTTTGTATTACAGATAAGAACTAAGAAATCATTTATTTCAGGAATAGAAATTAAATCTTGACTTTTAATTTTTCCCTCAACAATAGCAATATCTAATTCTGATTTCAAAAGTTTTTCTTCTATATCCTTTGTATTATTTACATAAGAATATATTTCAGTCTGGGGGTTAGTTTTGTCAAAAGCATTGATTAGATCACCAAGAATACAATCTCCAACAGTATTCGTTGCACCAACCCTAATTTTTTTTACGTAATTATCATGTATCATCATTTCTTCCATATCATCAAACTGTTTTACTAAATTTCTTGCATATGAAAGTAGCTTTTTACCTTTTGGAGTTATATATAATTTTTTTGAAAGCCTTTCAAACAAAAGCCCTCCATAATGCTGTTCAAGTTCTCTAATTGCCTGACTTACTGTAGGTTGAGAAATAAAAAGTTTTGCTGCAGCAGTACTCATTTTACCAGTGTCCACAACTTCAATAAATATTCTTAAATGCCTTATGGTCATATTATCACCTTCTATTATACTAATTCTAAATTATTAATATGTTTTACCTATAACTTTAATCAGATAATATCATTTTATTATTAACCTAACAAGTGATATCATTAAAATAATAAACTTTTATTTTTAAAAAGAGGTGTAAAGTATGAAAGTTCTTATTATTGGCGGCGTGGCTGCTGGCACTAAGGTTGCTGCAAAGCTAAAACGTGAGAATTATGATTGTGATGTTACAATTTTAACTAAAAGCAAAGATATTTCCTATGCGGGCTGTGGCTTGCCCTACTATGTTGGCAAGCTAATTGAAGATGGCAATCAATTAATCGTTAACACGCCTAAAAGTTTTTCAGAGTTAACTGGAGTTACGGTAATGACTCAAACCGAAGTAACAAAAGTAAATCCTACAAAAAAAACTGTAGAAGCCCTAGATTTAAAAACTCAAGAAAATCTTAAATTCGATTATGACAAATTGGTTATAGCTTCTGGAGCTGAAGCAATCAAACCAAATATTGATGGAATCAATTTAAAAAATGTTTTCTTTTTAAGAACTCCAAACGATGCCTATGCCTTACGCAACGCTGTTGACAGTAGTGAAATTAAAAGAGCTGTTATAGTCGGGGGTGGATATATAGGTCTTGAAATTGCCGAAAATTTATCTTCTCAAGGAATTAAGACAGTTATTATTGATATGGCAAAGCATATACTTCCCGGATTTGATGTTGAGTTTTCTTTGTATGTTGAAAATCATTTAGCAGAACAAGGTATCGTAAGCTTTACAGAAACAACAGTTGAAGCTGTTCTTGGTGAAGAAAAAGTTGAAAAAATCAAAACAAACAAACGTGCCATTAAAGCAGATGCTGTTATTTTTTCTGTTGGAATAAAAGCTAACACAAGCTTTTTAATTGATTCAAGCATTGAACTTATGCCAAATAAAACTATTATAGTTAATGAGTTTTTTGAGACAAACATTGAATTTTCAATTGTTTAAGATTTTCCATTGCTCTCTTCCTGCTATTTTTATTTTAAATTAAATACATATTGCTTCGTAGTTTTATCATCAAGTGTGACCTGCGAAGAAATAACCTTAAATACCCTATCAATCTCCCTGCTTTCAAATACATTTTGGGGAGTGTCACAAATAACTATCTCTCCTCTATCCATAAGACATATCTTATCTGAATAAGAAAGAGCATTATTTAAATCATGAACTACCATAATTATTGTCTTGGCCATCTCTTTTAGTCTTTTTATTATTTCTAATATTTCCAGTTGCTGATTAATATCTAAATAAGTAGTTGGCTCATCTAAAAATATTATATCTGTATCTTGAGCCAAAAGCATTGCTATATAAACTTTTTGCCTTTGACCACCAGATAATTCATAGATATTTTTATTTATATATTGATTAAGACCCATATCTTCTATTGCTTTTTGTACAAGTTCCTTATCTTTTTTTTGAGGCGTACGTGAAAAACCTAAATAGGGATATCGNCCATGCATAACTAAATTATACACCGTAATATTTGGCACAGCTCTAAGCTGAGGTAAAAAAGACAGTTTTTTTGCTAACTCCCTTTTGGGTATGCTAAAGATATCCTTGTCCCCTAGCCTAATTTCTCCTTTAAAAGGCTTTAGTAAATTTGCAGATGTTTTTAACAAGGTAGTCTTACCACAGCCATTTTTACCTATAATACTTGTAATACTGCCTTCTTCAAATTCAATATTTATATTTTTAATGACTTCAACTTTATTGTAGCCTGCAGTTATATTCTTTAATTTAATCATAAAGCTGACCTCTCCTGCCTTTAATTAATAGATATATAAAAAATGGTCCCCCCAAAAATGACATTATAATTCCAACAGGAATTTCAAAAGGAGCAAAAACTACTCGGGCCAGTAAATCACAAAGCAAAGTAAAAATACTTCCTAACAACGCAGATACAGGAATTAAGATTCTATTGTCATAGCCAACTAGAATTCTTGATACATGGGGAATTATAAGGCCTACAAAGCCTAATAAACCAGCAAAGCTTATTGCACTGCCTGCTAGCATTGCAACTAAAATTAGAAATATAAAGCGAAGCTTTGTAACATTTAAACCTAAAGATTTTGCACTTTCATCTCCTAAAGCCAAAATGTTCATATCATAGCTTAAAATCAAAGCAATAAAAAAGGCAATGACAATAAAGACTGCAGCAAAGCTTAACCTATTCATAGTCACTCCAGAAAAGCCTCCTATTAAAAATGCCGTACGTTCCATAACTGCATCTGGCTTTAAAGTTAATACAGTATCAGTCATTGCCCCAATAAAGCTTGATACAGCAACCCCTGATAAAACTATGGCCATTCTGGAGGCACCTGTAGCCTTTGCAATAAAATAAACTAATAACACAGCCACAAAAGCACCTATAAAGGCAGCTATAGTCGTATAATATATACTTGCAGGAAAAAAAGCAGCAATTAAGACAGAAAATAAACCTGCACCAGAATTTACTCCTATTATACTAGGACTTGCAAGAGAATTATTTAATACTGACTGGAGTATAGCTCCTGATACCGACAAAGCACAACCTGCAAGAACTGCTGCCAGGGTTCTTGGTATTCTTACAAAACTTATAATTCTATAAACTTTAGAACTAGTATCTCCTTGCTGCATTGCACGGATAATTTCTGATAAAGCTATTTTTGATGAGCCAATGCTTATACTCATAAAAACACCTATTATTAGCAATACCAAAAGAAAAGCTATAACGGCAACGTTATAGCTTTTGCTGTTTTTATTCATATTTATCTGGATAAAGAATTTTTGCAAGATATTCATAGCTATCACCCCATTTTGCATTAGGTTTATAATGGAATAACTCCTTTGGAAGTACAATAAATCTATCATTTTTTACTGCTGTTAAATCACTCCATGCTGGATTTTTTGCTATTCCCTCTTTTAATGCCTCCAAAGCTTTTTTACTATCTCCCATAGTAACTAAAAAAATATAATCTGGATCTTCTTCAATGATTACTTCCATGCTTAAATCTTCTAAAAGTGACTTATGTCTTGATGCAATGTTTACAGTGCCTAAATCATTTAAAATTTTACAAGCCATGTTGTCATCATTTTTTGCTTTAGCTCCACTTGAAAAAGCACGGATAAATAAGATATTAGGATTGTCTTTCTTATCAATTTTACTTAAAAGATCATCAATTTGCTTCTTAACTTCTAAGCCGTTTTTCTCGTATAATTCTTTATTGCCAGTTATATCTGTACAGATATTAAGCATATCCAAATAGTCCTCGAAATGTTCTACTTTAAAAAATGCAAAAGTAATATTTGATTTTTCAAGGCTTTGTGCAATCCTTACATGGCTTTCTATATCTGGAGAAAGCAAAACAAAATCAGGAGAAAGATTTATTATTTCTTCTAAGTTTGGTTCTTTTATTGTACCAACAATTTTAATTTCCTTAGGCAACTCCATTTTTCTTTCACTAATTACATCATTCGTTACTCCTACAAGCTCTCCCCCAGATAAAATCCAAGTTTCAGCATAGGAACCAACTAAAGATACTACTCTTTGAGGCTTATCTATTAAATTAACCCTATTATTAAATGAATCTACAAAACTATAATAATATGGACCATTAATACTAGCTTCAGGTTGATCTGTGTCTCCTACGATCAAAAATATAAATACGCTGATTACGAGCATTGTAAAGAAAATTCCTACTGCTACTTTAAACTTTTCACTTCCGTAATTATTGTAAAACTTTCTAGCTTTAAATATTTCTTTCATCATATTTCATCCTTTATTAAATGATTTACTTTACTTAAATAATATTACTTAAATGATATATTGTAAAATATAATTATATAATGATTATAATAGGTATTACCTATATATAATCATTTTGAAAAAATCTTTCTTAAATAAAGCTTATTTTTGTAATATAACTTTTATTTGTTTATAGTTTATTTAAAAAATTAGTTCTTAATATGTCTATTATAAAGATAAAAAGAGGCTTCTATTCTCTGTAAAATTTTTCTCACAGAAAAAAGAAGTCCTCTCTACACTATTTTTATCAATCAATTAATAAGAATATATTTCCACTAATATTTACTGTAGCATTAATAAAGGAATTGCTAAATCCATCATAGTATTAGCATTATGTTTGAGCTAGTAACTTTTAACTTCTATTTGCCATATAGTCACTGCAACTATCTTCAATCCTTTTTATAATTAAATTTATTTCTTCTCTTGTAAGATTTCTACCCTCATTAAAACTTTCTATAAAATATGTAAGTTGATCTAGCTTAATGACTTTAACTGGAGAATAATGAGCTCCTTCTATAATGCTTTCTAGATTTGACCAGACAACCAAATCCACTATAGGAACTCCTCCTCCTAAAATATTATTTAAAACTCGGTTATGTCTTTTAACTTGAAATATAGGGTTTTCTGTACCAAACTTATGTCCATTTACTAACCTATACCAGTTTCCTTGTTCATCTATGACTAAATCTCCAATATAATTTTTAGTTTCAATATTGAATACTGCCTTATCTCCTATTACTATGCTATCAAATTCTTGAGCTTCTCCTCCATCCGAGAGTTTTATATTATTAAATACTTTAAATTTATTTTTGTCTAACCACTTTAATGCATAAGTTAATTGTTTTTCCCCTTCTTGGCCTGCATTTTTAATTCTTTCTTCTTTAGATTTATAATGATATTGTCTTGGAGGGTGAACTCCGCTTGTCCCCTTTTTTCGCAGAACTTCACATAATTCTACCCTCAAATCATAATCTATATGATCTAAATCTTTAACAATATAATATGTTTGTCTAAGGGCTTGCCAATTTTTAGGATGGTTAGGTACAGATATTCTTTTTATAAAGGCAGTATAAGCTTTTATATTTTCATTAGAAGGATTTTTTCTTAACGCTTTATTTAATTTTAAAAATTGGAGTGCTTGCTTTATTCGGATTATAACTACACATATTATTAATATCCAAAACACTCCAACAGTAATAATGGGATTTTCCAAAATAAATTCTAGCAAACAAACTAGTAAATACAATAGCTTCCTTATTATAGACATGTCATCTCTCCTTAATTGAAATAGTATAATGCAAAAATCCTTGGTCTCTTTAGTAAGAGATGAAAAGACTTAAAATATTTTAAGCATTTTTTATCTTGTTTTTAATTTTATAAATTTCTTCATATATAGGCACAAGTATTGCAGCTATAAATCCCCCAGAAAAACCATTATTATATAAGTTAAGCCCTGCATTTAAAAATGATAAATTAGAAGCAAATATCATATGAAGAGCTCCAGCAATAATCCCAGCCACAGGTCCATAGTATCCACTTAAAGGTGCAAGAGTTGTACCAAATAAGGCTGCAAGAAGGGCTGCGGTAGAGTTAACATCATGCACACTAAAATAACTAGCCAAAAATACTCCCAGCAAAATTGGCAAGACATTTTTTAGATGTTTTCCAATAGCACCAAAGCCTACTACTGTGAAAATACCACCTATAGTTGGTCCGTTTAATTTTCCTCCTACAATCAAAATATATGCTGTAAAAACAATTCCTAGCAGAGCCATATTAATATAAACAACACCTCGACCATATTTCTTTATAAAATCACTTCCTGCCCGACCAGACTCCTTCATAAGGGCACCATAGCCCTTAAATGACCACTGATTAGCAGCAAGACCAGCAATAAGCATCATTGCAAATAAAACTAATAAAAACATGGCTAATTCTTTATTGTTTCCTTTAGAAACTAAATAAACTGTCTCTACTTTATATCCTAGACCACGGAATAATGCCGTACACACAGTAGCAATTATTCCTGCTGTAAATCCAATATTATAAAGACTAAATCCTTTATGAAAATTAATAAAATGTTGTGCTAGAACTGGCATGAAAAAACCTGAAATAAAGCCCGCTAATACTCCAAAAAATATACCTTGAAAAGTAGGTAAGGCAAAATTAAAGGTAACTTCACTTACTACTGGACCGATAGCCGTACCAAATAATGCAATAGCTGTTAGTTGACAAAAAGGTATCTTTCTAAATTTTGCATATGCATATACTCCAAGAATAATAGGAGTAGAATTATATAGATTTTTACCAAATAACGAGAAACCTGCCAGGGTAAAAATTGATGCCACTAAAAGTCCACTAATTTCTTGTTTGCTTTTTTTAATAATAATAATTGCTTGAAGAACCATTATTGCAGCATTTACCAGTGCTGCACCAATGTTTGCGTTTTCAAAATAATCAGTAATCAAATTATCTGGAGATGTCAAAATAGTAATATTCCCCTTAATGATTTCAGCAGGGCTATTAAATAAAAACGCTGTCGTAATCATAACGCTTATAAACATTATAAAGTAAGTATAAAGCATCTTATCTGTATAACTTATATCTTCTTTTACATGGCTTTTTGTTATTGGATTTGTCATAAATGCTCCTTCCTAAGCAAAAACTGCCTACCCAAATAAGATATTTATATATAATTCGTTAGATAAGTCTTCAAAATAACTTCTATATGTTAATATTTGTTTCTATTCATTTGATATTGCTTCACATCCATATTAAATCCTTTCAAGTTCTCCAACTGTTAGATTTAAAATTAAGAATTTCTATTTAAAATTAACCTTTTATATCTAATACCTATATTAAATTCGTCGAAAAAATAAATATTCCTTTTTTTAATATTATTTTTTTACAAATATTTTATTCCAAATCCTTTTTAATGTTTGTTATCTTGGATTGACCTCCTCATATATTTTATTGTCAATATAATTAATGTAAGTTTATTTATATTAAAAGTTCATTTAAGTAAATAGCCGTCAATCAGAGAATATATCCCTAATTGACGGTAGCTTACATATACTATTATTACTTTTTTAATTTTCTCACTTAATAGTTCCACCTTCTAACCTATTGATAGCCAGAACTTTTTAAAGACAAAAAACATCCTTTGATTGCTTACTCTAACTCAAAGGCACCAGTATACAGTTGATAATACTGACCTTTTTTAGCTATTAGCTCCTCATGATTTCCACGTTCAATAATTCGCCCTTGTTCTAATACAATAATAACATCCGAGTTTTTAACAGTTGATAGACGATGAGCAATTACAAATACTGTTCTATCTTTCATCAAAGCATCCATTCCTCGCTGAACAATAGCTTCTGTCCTTGTATCAATAGATGATGTTGCTTCATCCAAAATCATAACAGGTGGATCGGCAACTGCTGCTCTGGCAATGGAAATAAGCTGACGCTGTCCTTGAGATAAATTTGAACCATTTTCAGTAAGGATTGTATGATAGCCATTAGGCAAACGGCTAATAAAATCATCCGCACCTACAAGTTTTGAAGCTTTTATACATTCCTCATCACTAGCATCCAATTTGCCATAGCGTATATTATCCATTACAGTACCAGTAAATAGATTAGTATCTTGCAAAACCATGCCAATGGCACGGCGAAGATCTGATTTTTTAATTTTGTTGATATTAATTCCGTCATAACGTATTTTTCCATCAGCAATATCATAAAAACGATTTAATAAATTAGTAATCGTTGTTTTTCCAGCACCAGTCGAACCAACAAAGGCTACTTTTTGTCCTGGCTTTGCATAAAGGCTTATATCGTGTAAAACCGTTTTACCTTCTTCATATTCAAAATCAACATTAAATAATCTTACATCTCCAGTTAATTTAGTATATGTTACTGTACCATCACTGCTATGAGGATGTTTCCATGCCCATATTCCTGTTCTTTTATTACATTCAATTAACTGTCCATTTTCTTCGCAAACATTAACTAAACTAACATATCCATTATCTTGTTCAGCTTCTTCATCTATCAAGTTATAGATACGCTGTGCACCAGCAATTCCCATAACTACAGCATTTATCTGATGAGATACTTGGTTAATATTACCGACGAACTGCTTTGTCATGTTTAAAAATGGAACTACAATACTAATTCCCATTGCAAGACCTGAAATACTTATATTGGGAACATCAAAAACTAATAAAATACCACCAGTAATTGCAACAAAAACATATAAGATATTACCAATGTTATTTAAAATCGGTCCCAAAATATTAGCATAACGATTTGCTGCTTTAGCATCGTTATATAAAGATTCATTAATCTTATCAAAGTCTGCTTTAATCTCATTTTCATGACAAAAGACTTTGATTACTTTTTGGCCATTCATCATTTCTTCAACAAAACCTTCTAGTTGTCCCAGTGCTTTTTGTTGCTTGATAAAGTATTTGGCTGAACCACCACCAACTTTTTTTGTAATAAAGAACATTATTATTACACCAATTATTACAACTAGGGTTAGCCAAAGGCAATAATATACCATAATACCAAAAACAGTGATAACTGTAATGGTTGATATTAAAAGTTGCGGAAAACTCTGAGATATCATTTGACGTAATGTATCAATATCATTAGTATAATAACTCATGATATCACCATGATTATTTGTATCTACATATTTAATTGGCAGTGTTTGCATTTTGTTAAACATTTTTATACGGAATTTTTTTAGTGTCCCTTGAGTAATAATTGCCATCATCTGATTATATACAATTCCACTTGTTAGGGATAAGATATACAATAATACTAATATAGCAACAAGAGATAGTATTTTTTCACCTACCGCATTCCAGTCACCTGCTTGCCAGTTCTGCTCTACAAGAGCAATAATGTTTTGCATAAATATAGCAGGAATAGAACTTATAGTAGCATTAAATATTATGCATAAAATAGCAATCGGAAACATTAGCGGGTAAAATTCAAAAATAGTTTTAATTAAGCGAGATATGATCAATTTTTTATTTTTAGCATGCTTATTCTTCATTATGATCACCCGCCTTATTTTGTGAATAGTATATTTCTTTATAAATAGCATTTTGGGCTAATAACTCTTTATGGGTTCCAATACCATTGATTATTCCTTTATCCATTACTATTATTCTATCTGCATCTTCAACAGAAGCTGTTCTTTGAGCAATAATTATCTTGGTTGTCTCAGGTATATATTCCCTTAGTGCCTTACGAATCTTAGCATCTGTCTTGGTATCCACAGCACTGGTAGAATCGTCAAGAATTAATATTTTTGGCTTTTTAAGCAAAGCTCTTGCAATACAAAGCCTTTGCTTTTGTCCTCCTGATAGATTGGCTCCCCCTTGCTCTACGTAACTGTCATAACCCTTAGGAAATTGATTAATAAATTCATCAGCACAAGCAAGTTTACAAGCCTCCACTAATTCTTCGTCTGTTGCATCTTTATTTCCCCAACGAAGATTCTCTTTGATGGTACCAGAAAACAAAATATTCTTTTGTAACACAACTGCAACTTGATTTCTTAGAGTATCCAAATCATAATTTCTAACGTCTATACCTCCTACTTTTACTGTACCCTGGCTAACATCATACAAACGTGGAATTAACTGAATAAGGGAAGACTTTGAAGAACCTGTCCCACCAATAATTCCAATAGTTTCACCAGGTTTTATTTCTAAATTTATATTTTCCAAAACCATTTTTTTAGCTTTTGGGGAATACTTAAAGCTTACATTTTCAAAAGAAACTGATCCATCCTTAATTGAATAAATGGGTTTTTCGGGATTTGTCAATGTACTTTTTTCATTTAATACTTCAACTATACGTTTTGCTGATTCTCCAGCTAAAGTAATCATAACAAACACCATAGAAAGCATCATCAAGCTACTTAGTATCATAAAATTATATGTTAATATAGCGGAAAATTGTCCTATATCAAAATCTAATCCCCTACTAGTTATAATAGTATAAGAACCAAAGGACAAAACAAAAACCATAACAAGATACATACAAAATTGCATTAATGGTCCATTAAGGGCCAAAATTCTTTCAGCTTTTGTAAAGTCCTCACATACATCCTGAGCAGCTGCCTCAAATTTTTCTTGTTCATAATCTTCCCTGACAAAAGATTTCACCACACGCATTCCTTTTATATTTTCTTGAATTGATTTATTTAAGGCATCGTATTTTTTAAATACCTTCTTAAACAAGGGGAAGGTTTTGAATATTACAATACCTAGCCCAATTGCAAGAATCGGAACAACTACAAGGAAAATCCATGCCATACGTCCACCCATTACAAAAGCCATTACAAAAGCAAATACTAACATCAAAGGTGAACGAATTGCAGTCCTAATTAACATCATATAAGCATTTTGTACATTGCTCACATCTGTTGTCATACGAGTAATCAATGATGAGGTTAAAAACTTATCGATGTTTTCAAAAGAATAATTTTGAATACTATAAAACATATCCTTGCGTAAATTCTTTGCAAAACCGCAGGCTGCAGTAGCACTGGTAAAGCCCGCAATACCACCAAAGGCTAATGATAAAAATGCCATAATAATAAGAACTACTCCATATTTAAGGATATTGTTTAAATCAGAACCAGTTTTTATTTCATTAACCATGGTTGCTGTAATAAATGGAATTATACATTCAATAACTACCTCAAGACTAATAAGTATAGGGGTTATAATTGATAGTTTTTTGTACTCACGTACACTTCGTGCCAATTCTCTAATGATATAAATCAGTCCTTCCTATAAAAAACGAGTATTGTTTATCAGCTTATTAAGCTAACAAACATTACTCGTTTTTTTAATATTAAAAGTAAAATTAATAACTTTTCAAAATATAATAGTCCACAAATACACTATTTCTCAATGGCCACCATATAAAACGATTAAAATATGATATCAAATTTCAGCAAAAAAGTCAATTGAAATCTTTTTTCGACATTATTATTGTATTGTGATATGAAAGTAATCCTACATCAACAAATTAACCCACTCTGGTACTTTTATTGCTCAATAAAAAATTTAGCTGAACCAATTTCAGCAATTGAATGGATCAGTTATTCCCTCATTACTATTAAAAGTAATTAATACAATGTAACTTTAATCCATTTAACTTATTTATATCATGTAACAAGCCTATATTTGAGATACTATAGAAGCCATTTCATCTGGAGACAATAATTCATCTTTATCCGCCCATGTTAACATTACATTCCAAAAGCCACCTATCCTATATGCAAATATATATTCTCTTGGTAAATTTAAAGTATCATCATCAATCAGCAGTTCAGTATGTTCTTTTACGAATTTCGAGAACCTTTGAAAAACAAAATCGCTCAAGCCACATTTTTTAATATTCCTAATAAAATTTAAATATTGACTCCAAAACTCAAAAAAAACTTTTGTTGCAGTATGTTTACTAGGCTTATCGAGCGTTTCATACATCTTAATATACTCTTCTCCAAGAAAACTAATATATGCTTCTAATACATCATTCTTAGAATCAAAGTTTCGATAGAAAGTTCGGCGATCTAAATCTGCATTACGACAAATCTCTGTTACAGTAATTTTATCATATTCCATCTTCTCCATTAAATTTAGTAATGCCTGAATAATCCACCTTTGTGATTGCCTCGCTATAGGATTGTCGCTTTGAAGCATTCTTAATTCTCCTTTTTAATTCCGCTACAAAATCATCTTCTTTGTAGCACTTGTTTTTAGCTAATTGACTCCTTACACATAGCTTATTATACTGTAAAGTATAAACCGCCACAAGCGTAGCAGTAACTAATTTCATAGAAAGGAGTATTCCTTTGATAAGAACAATAAAAACAATAAGTGTATTAGGATTTTTAATATGTCTTTTGATTATGTATATGACAGATCACGGAATACCTGGTATTAGAAAATATGACCCTTCTTTTCGTCTATTGGATATGCATTTTCATTATAGTAGTGAAACGGTAAAAGAAACCTTTGATAAAATCAGTGAAGGTGGTCGAATAGCTTATAAAACATATCTATTACTCGATTTTATTTTTATAGTATTTTTTTTAATTACCATGTTCACTATTTCAGATGTTGTACTAATATCATCACAGCTTAAAATAATTATTTGTACTGTATGCGGACTAAGAGCATTATTTGATGTCTTAGAGAACATATTACTTTTACGTATGCTTGGACAATATCCGCTATTTAACGATAACTTAGCAAAAATATGTCCTTGGCTTACATCTTTTAAATTTATTATGCTTTATATATGGCTGATAGTTATATTATCCCAAACTGTCATTTGCGGATTAAAGTCAATTAAGAGATGAGAAAATCACAGCTTTCCATTCTGCTTCTTTAAATCCTACCAACACAAAACCGTCACCGATAAGAATTGGACGTTTAACAAACATACCATCAGATGCTAGCAGATTATACTGTTCCTCCTCACTCATAGTAGGGAGTTTGTCTTTGAGCTTTAACTCCCTATACAACAAACCGCTAGTATTAAAAAACTTCTTCAATGGTAAAGTGCTCTTTTTATGCCAATCCTTCAATTCCTCAATTGTAGGATTCTTTTCTTTGATATGTCTTTCTTCAAAAACTATGCCGTTTTCTTCTAGCCATTTTTTAGCCTTCTGGCAAGTAGTACACTTAGGATAACATACTAATACCATATCTTTCCTCCATTTCATTCTTTTCTAATTCAACAAGAATCAAATTATGGGTGCAAGCTAGCACTCCCCTCTATTACTTGTTCTTTTTTTGGCTCCTTTATACCCAAAATTATTCGTAAGAAAGTAAAATGTCTAAACAGTTCAAAAAGCACCAAACAAGCTATAAGGGTAAGTAAAACAATTAATATAAACTGTGATAATATATTATTTGTCCATTGTAAAACATAATAAGCAATTACCATCATAACTGATTGATGAAGTATATAGACAGGGAAAGCTACTTTATTTAAATATTTAAGCACCTTTCCTCCTCGATTAAAATATTTGTAGGCAAATGCTAACATCACCATCAAGGCAGTTATTGCATAAAGATTTCTTACAAAGGCAAAAAGTATAGTTTCCCAGGCAAAATCACCAAATCCTTTCGTATAATTATGTAAAAATAAGTATATAGGTATAGATAAGGCCATTATGCCAACAGACCACCATCTAATATTTTCAATCGTTTTAAATGATTTTTCATTTGATGCAATTAAAAATCCAATTACGAAATACAAGCCGTAGAAAAATGGACTCTTACCAGCAATATCCGGTAAAGCCTCAGAAATTGTAATAGGAACAAATAAAAAA
>JGI24707J26582_10001573_pt1 | contig 17882 bp, 12 predicted proteins | sample BioPla1DNA1_FD_26582 | JGI IMG/M metagenome (IMG submission 26582)
GTCTTATTAAGCTTGCTCACATTTGTTCGAAACTATTCTTTTTTCAAGGTTCTTTTTATTTTTTTCTTTTTCCAAATGCTTGACTATTTACCGCTGGACTCATAAAGTACTAAAATCTAGCTTAATTGATAATTCTAAAAAATAGTTGAATATTTTTGGGAAAATGATTAAATTTTGTAAAATTAAAAAAATCTTTCTTAATGTTTTTAAAATTTTCTTTTGCTATACTATGCAAGGATTATTATTTGAATAAAGAAAGGATGACATTTATATAAATATGAAACTTGCAATTGTAGGCTTACCAAATGTAGGTAAAAGTACTTTATTTAATGCAATAACTAAGGCTGGTGCTTTAGTTGCAAATTATCCATTTGCAACTATTGAACCTAATGTTGGAGTTGTGAATGTACCAGATTTTCGTTTAGAAAAGTTAAGTGAAATCTTTCATCCCAAAAAAACTATTCCCACAACGATTGAATTTGTAGATATAGCAGGTCTTGTAGAAGGTGCCAGTCAGGGTGAGGGTTTAGGTAATAAGTTTCTCTCAAACATCCGTGAAACTGACGCAATCGTCCACGTTGTCCGCTGTTTTCATGATGATAATGTTACTCATGTTTCTGGTAGTGCTGATGCTTTACGTGATGCCGGAATTATTGAATTAGAGCTAATATTATCAGATATGGATTATGTTGAAAGACGTCTAGAGAGAGTAACAAAATTAGCAAAAAGTAATGATAGAACAATCATTATGGAAAAAGAATTTTTGGAAAAATTATCTCAACATTTATCTGAAGAAAACCCTGCCAGAACCTATCCTTTATCTGAGAGTGAAAAACCTTTTACTAAAGAGTTGTTTCTTCTATCCGCAAAACCAGTTTTGTTTGTCGCCAACATTAGTGAAGACGATATAGGCAGTATGCCTCCAGAAGCAGAAAAATTAAAAGGATATGCTACTTCTAACAATGCAAAATTTGTCACAATAAGTGCTAAAATAGAAGAGGAGTTACAGAGCCTTGAATCAAGTGAAATTGATGAATATATGACAACACTTGGTCTAGAACATAGTGGTTTAGATGTTATTATTAGAGAAAGCTACGAGCTACTAGGACTTATCTCTTTTATTACTGTAGGTGAAAATGAGGTTCGTGCTTGGACCATTAAAAAAGGTACTAAAGCACCACAAGCTGCAGGAAAAATTCATTCTGATTTTGAAAGAGGCTTTATCCGCGCCGAAGTAATATCTTATGATAAATTTATTGACTTAAAATCCATTGCTAAAGCTAGAGAAGAAGGTCAAATTAGATCAGAAGGAAAAGATTATATTATGCAAGATGGCGATCTAACACTATTCAGGTTTAATGTGTAAGTACTTATATTTTATTTGATGATTATTTTATTTGATGATTAAATTAAGGACGGATTTAACATGTATATTATTGGTATAACAGGTGGAATTGGAACAGGCAAAAGCACAGTTGCAGGACTTTGTCGTGAAGCTGGACTTCCTGTTCTTGATGCAGATGAAATTTCACATTCAGTTACTAAACCAAATGGTTTAGCTATTCCAAAAATAAGAGAGACTTTTGGCGAAGAATACATTTCTGAAGACGGATCCTTAAATCGCAAGAAAATTTCAAATCTTGTTTTCCTTGATAAAAAAGCTTTAGACAAATTAAGTATCATCGTTCATCATCATACATTAAATCAAATGGGCATTTATCTGGATCAATTAAAATCTGCAGGTGAAAAGGTTGCTGTATTAGATGTGCCAATCCCTGTAAAAGAAGGATTTTTAGATAGATGTGATATTGTCTGGAATGTCGTAACTGATGAAAAGATTCGCCTTGAACGTCTACAAAAACGAGGTCATTCACTTGCAGATGCTAAAAGAAGAATTGAAGTTCAAATGACTACTGAAGAATACAGCAATTTGGCTGATCTTGATATTGACAACAATTCAGATTTTGATAATTTAAGAAAACAGGTTAATCAGCTATTAGAAAAGTATTTAGGTGCAAGAGGTTTGCCTTACAATAAAATTTAACTACCCCTTGCATTTGACCTTTGTTCTAAACAAATTTCTTAAAGCATTGCCCACGATTTTCCAGTTGAAATCTCCACCGTTAACGGCACTCTCAATTTTGCCACATTTTCCATTTCTTCTCTAACCACTACTTCAACTTGGGAAATTTCATTTTCTGGAACTTCTAAAATTAATTCGTCATGCACTTGAAGCAGAATTTTTGTTGCCAAATTTTCTTGATTCAAACGCTGATTAATTCGAACCATAGCTAATTTAATGAGGTCTGCAGCTGTTCCCTGTAATGGCGCATTCATTGCAGCTCTTTCGCCAAAACTACGTGTGAAAAATTGCTTTGATTGTAACTCAGGAATATAACGCCTTCGATTAAATAGGGTTTTGACATAACCATTTTCTTTGGCAGTTTCTATCAATTCTTCTAGATACGGTTTCACGTTTGAATAATTTGCATAATACGTATCTATGTAGTATTTCGCTTCATCTACACTAGATTTTAAATCTTGCGATAATCCATAGGCGGATACACCATAAATAATACTAAAATTAACAGTTTTTGCTAACGAACGTTCTGCAACTGAAATTTCTTCTGGATTTTTATCGAAAATACTGATAGCAGTATTGGTATGAATATCTATACCACCCTTGAAAGCATCAATTAAATCATCATCTTTAGAAAAATGTGCTAATAATCGTAATTCTATTTGCGAATAGTCCGCACCTAGTAATACACAATCAGGCTTTGCGACAAATACTTCTCTTATTAATTTAGATCGTTTAGATCTAACAGGAATGTTTTGTAAATTAGGATCTGAGCTTGATAATCTACCAGTAGTGGTTAAAGTTTGATGATAGGTTGTATGGATTCGATTATCTTGTTTGATTTCTTTTCTGAGCCCATCTACAAAAGTTGAATTTAATTTTGCTAATTCTCGATGTTCAATAATCAGATCAATGATCGGATGATCACCTTGTAATCGTTCTAATTCTTTGGCTGCGGTGGAATAATAACCACTAGCTAGTTTTTTTCCTGGTTTTAATTTTAACTGCTCAAAAAGAACATTGCTTAATTGCTTGCTGGAATTTATATTAAATGGTTCATCGGCATAAGCATAAATTTGTGACTCTAAATCTGAAATCTCTGCATTCATACTCTCATTCAAATCATCAAGCTTGCTTTTATCGGCTAAAACGCCAATGCTCTCCATTTCCGCTAAAATTTTTGTTAGTGGCATCTCGATCTCGTAAAATAAGACTTCCATCTGCCAATCACGGATCATTTGTCTTTGTAACAAATGTAATTTATCTAATGCATAAGCCATTTTCTTTAAATATTCAATCAAATCTGATTCTTCATATTTTTTTTCTAGAGTTGGAAAGTTTTCTTCAAAAGCAGCTTGAAAAACGGAGGCAAAATCTTCTGCCTTACCTTGATTTAACAAATATGCAGCCAATTGAGTATCAAAGGGTTGAACTTGTAAAGAACCAAGTCCTAAATTTTTGAGCCAATTTTTATAATCCCAGACTATAATATTATTGTTTAATGAAATTAGTTTTTCCCAATTAGTGGATACTTCTAGTGGCTCTAGCAACATATATCCAAGATCAGGAGAATAGATAAAACTTCTGCTATCATCTAAAACCAACCAAATAATCTGATGTAACTTTAGATTTTCTAAAAAGTAAGCCAGATCGATCTGTTTAATCTGAGCAAAATCTTCGGAAAAAAATGATTGATTATCAGTTATCCCAAATCGCTCAAACATTGATTGAAAGCCCATTTTAATAAAAAAATCTGAAAGCTCTACTTCGTCTGGCTCTTTGATAGATGTGTCTTCAAGCTTAACATCTACAGGAACGTCCGTATCTATTAGTGATAATTCATAAGAGAGTAATGCTTTGTCCTTGGCTGCTAGTAATTTTTTTTGATATTTCTTAGGGATTTGTTCGGCATCTTCACTTAATAGTCCATATATATTTTTAAGATCGGAATAGTTTTCGATTAAGTCAGCGGCTCCAACTTTTCCGATGCCTTTAACCCCTGGAATATTATCAGAACTATCACCCATGATTGCTTTGTAATCGACAAATTGTTCAGGTTGAAAATTATACTCTTTATAGAAATTATCACGATTCATTAAATTTTCTGTTGTTGAACCTGCTCTTGTAACAGGCAGAACAATAAAAATATGGTCTCTAATTAATTGATAACTGTCTTTATCACCAGTAACTACGTAAACATCATAATTGTCTTCTGCACCCAATTTTGCATAGGTACCAATTAAATCATCTGCTTCGTAACCAGGTTTTTCAACATAGCAAATGTTTAAAGCATCTAACATTTCTTTCAACAAAGGCATTTGGATCGCTAAATCTTCAGGCATCGGAGATCTTGTGGCTTTATATTGATCATACATATCATGTCGGAAGGTCTTATCAGGCAGATCGAAGGCGACAATCAAATTATCAGGTTGAATTTTTTCTCGATAATTTAACAACATATTTAGAAATGTATATACTGCCCCACTTGGAGTACCATCTGGAGTAACAAGCATAGCACGGCGAGCACCCGCATAATAGGCACGATTAATTAAACTATTGCCGTCAATTAACATTAAGTGTTTACGTTTATTCTTCTTAAAAAAATCCTTACTCAAAATAAACTCCTTAGATATTTTCAGATAATGATATTTTAAAATTTTTTAAAAAATTAATCCTCGAAAAAATATGATTAATACTAAAGCCAATACAGTAATTATTCCTAAAATAGTTCCTATTGACATTAAAGCAACTTGAATCCCATAACCTAAAGCATCTTCATTATACCTTGTGTCATTAGCTTGGTTTTCAGCCTTCTTTGATTTTTTTTGCTTTTTGCTTTTTGCTTGATCATCTTTCATGCAATAACTCATTTCTAATTAATTTGCATAGCAAGCGACAATAAATTACTTGCTATTGATGGAGTATCGAAATGTCCATTTTCTACAACTATGCCAATGGCATATGGAAATTGCGGATCATCTATAAAACCAGTATATAACGAATTTACTTGAAGTTCACCTGTGTCGTTCACCGACTCTGCAGTACCAGTCTTACCACCGACTGAATATCCATAAATTGAAGCATTAGATGCCATTCCTTGATTTACCGTTGAGATTAAATCATTCTTAATTGAACTTACATCTGCCTGGGAACTTATTTCACTAAAAACTTCTTTTTCTGTATAGTCATAATCATTGCCAGAAGGATCTATAAAATGATTAATTAAATACGGTTGCATCATAACGCCATCATTTGCAATCGCTCCACCAAGCATGGCTAAATGTAAAGTGGAGGTAGACAATTCATTTGTATCAATTGGTTGACCAATAGCCTGCCAAGTTAATAAGTATTCATCCTCTACAGCTTGATATTCACCAGTTTTAGCATACAATTTTCCTAATCTAATTTCTTTATTGAAACCAAACTCCTCAGCTGTTTCTTCCATATTATCAAAACTTGCCTTTAGCCCCACATCACCAAAGAAATGATTACAAGATATTTCATATGCTCCTTGCATATTAATATATCCATGGCTTCCTCCAGTTCTATTTTCAAAGACAGAGCCTGGACCAAGTAATGGTTCACGGCCTGTACAGGTCATAGCATAATTGGGGTCATAGGTATTACTTTTACTCCAAGCTGTACCAGTAACAACTTTAAAAGTTGAGCCGGGCGAATACTCACTATTAAAGCTACGATTAAATAGTGCAGATGTTGGAATATTTTGCCAAGCAACTACATTTTCAGGATAGGTATTAGGTGTACTTACTGCGCAAAGTATTTCGCCTGTTTCATAATTTAAAATTACTACAGAACCAGCAGATCCAGCCAAAGAATTTTGTGCCGCTAAATTTAACTCAGAAGAAATTGTTAAAGCAATATCATCACCTGACATACCTTTACCAGTAAAATCTAATACTAATTGACGGTGCCAAGGTCTACCAGAGCCAATGAGACGATCCTGATAGGCAGCTTCAATTGTATTCCCAATATTGTGCGTATAATCACCTATAATTTGGACAAAAGAACGGGCTACTTCTGGATTTTCTGAATATTTTCTTTGTTGATTTTCGCTATATGCAAGTTTTGTCATCTCGCGAGAATAAATTGTGCCAGCATCAGAATAGCGAAAAGCTAATGCATGTTTATTTTCATTACTCGATTCTAGCAACAATTTTTGACTTTTGTTTTGTTGAAAAATAATTCCAGTAAGTAACGTTAGAGAAATAATTATAAAACCAAACAAAATGACTTTTAAACTGGTCATAAATTGTTTCATTAACGATAAGCTCCTTCCTCATCACGACAACATAAACCTAATAGAATACCAACTAATAACCACTTAGCAATTACTGAGCTACCACCTTTGGCGATCATTGGTAAGGTTGCGCCTGTTAGTGGAATTAAACCTGTAGTACCTCCAATAACGACAGCTGCTTCAATGAAGAAATAAGTTGCTATTGTTAGAATTAAGCCTGAGGTAAATCCGTCTCTAACATTAGCAGAATAATGAGCACCTCTTAGCCAAATGATTATGAAAAAAAGCAAAATTGCAAGCCCCGTTAAAATCCCCATTTCTTCAGCAATTACAGAAAAAACCATGTCGGATGAAGCTAGTGGAATCGAACGCGGATTACCAACACCTAAACCACGTCCTATGAGGCCTCCTCTTGCAATTGCTTGTAAGCCAAAGATAATTTGCTCATTATAGGCATTTGTTTCGGTCCACAGAGTTAACCAGCCATACAAACGGTTTTGTACATATGGCAATAGCTTATATGCAACAAAAAATATAAATGAGCCACCAAGTAAAAGAGATCCTGTCTTCAAATATTCAGAAGTCATTACGACAAAAACAATTAAAGTCACAGGTAATAATATCATCATTGAACCAAGATCAGGTAAAAGCATAATTAAAATAAAATTCATACCTGCCCAACCAGCAAAAAGCAATTGTGTCTTTAATGGAGGTCTGATTTTAAAGAAATATGCTAAGACTATAAAATATGATATTTTTGCAAATTCAGTCAATTGTAAAGAAAATCCGCCAGGCAATCGTAGCCAAAGATTTGCACCCCATTCCGAAGCACCACTACCTGCAAATAATGTAATCAGATAAAATAGTGGAGTAGCCACTAAGCAAACTGGGTAAATACGTTCCAAAAAACTGGTTGATTGAACTATTTTTACAACTATAGGTAAAATGATTAAACCAACAATTGCGACGCCAGCTTGAATTAAATAATCTCTCTGAATATAATCCAGAAACTCAACTGCATCCCAATCATCTGGTTTGAGACGATCTAAAAAGGCAAACCGTGCCTGAATAATCAGTCCGATACTACTAAGAAAAACAAAACATAAATAAATTACACGATCGAAATCATTAAAGATTTTAGGATAAATTAGATAGCCTAACTGCGAAAAAAAGAAAAAGGCCAAAGAAATTGAAAAATAAAATGGTCTTAATGAATGTAATTCTGCTGGAATTAAGATGAAGATTGTAAATGTTCCAATCAGAAAAAACAAAGTAGTTAGCATCCATGAAAAACCAGTATTTACAGGTAATTCTGGAATTTTATTCTCACGCCAATCAGCTATAGAACCATCAAATTCTTGACCTGCAGCTTCTGCTGAATCCCTTTCATCAACAAAAACCAGCATTTTATCACCTATTTGAATAATATCTTCATTTTTTACAATTCTTGGTTGATTAACTTTACGATTATTAACGTGAATAACAGCTCTATCAACTGCTGGTCTTACATACCATTTTCCCTGATATAAATAGAGAATAGCATGTCTTCTTAAAACATTTTTATCTTTAAAACGAATATCATTTGAACGTCCTCTACCTAAAATAGTTGTTGGATAAATCGAATATGATTCTACCACATCCCCACCTTCTGAAGATTGGGACATCAAAAAGAAGCCATGCGCTGCTTGACTTTGACCTCTGAAACGAAACAACAGGCTTTTAAGTGAACGCCACACTAAGATAACTGCAACCAAAATCACAATTAGAGCAAGTGGATAACGTGTAAGATAGGCAATATAAACTAATAGATTCTGCATAGAAACATTATATACAAAATAAACATTAAAAAAAACAACAGCAAACCATATATGATTTGCTGTTAAAATAATTTTCTGATTAGAAAATATTCAACGAATAATTAAAATTCATGAATATTAGCATCTTCTGGTAAATCTTTTTTCTGACTGACATTACCATCTTTTGAATGAGGACGTCCACCTCTACGATTATGTCTATCGCCCCCTCTTCTTTTATTACGGTCTCCTTTGCTTCTACTACCATGACCACTGAAGGATCTACCTTGTTTAGATCTATCACTAAAGTGTTCAGGTTTTTCTTGGGGATCACGCATTGATAAGTTTATTCTTCCTTGATTATCGATTTCATCAACATAAACTCTTACTTTTTGACCTACTTCGACAACGTCTTCAACCTTGGCAACATGTTCCCAAGCCATTTTTGAAATATGAACTAAACCTTCCTTGCCCGGTACAATTTCAACAAAAGCACCAAAATTCATTAGACGAGTTACTGTTCCTTCATAAACTTCTCCGACTTCTGGATCATTGACGATTGTTTCTATTATTTTTACTGCTTTTTCGCTAGCTTCTTTATTTGGAGCAGCAATATGGACATGACCTACATTGCCATCTTCTTCAATATTTATTTCTGAATCTGTAAGTTCAGTAATTTGTTTAATAACTTTTCCACCAGAACCAATAACTTCACCAATTTTATCTGCTGGAATATCCAAAATTTCAATTAAAGGAGCATATGGTGAAAGCTGATCACGTGGAGTTTCAAGACACGGCAACATTACTTCGTTAATAATTTGTAGGCGACCCTTTTTTGTAAGTTCTAGCGCATCACGAATAATTTCATAAGTAAGACCATCTACTTTAATATCGACTTGAATCGAAGTGATACCCTCTGTAGTACCAGCAACTTTAAAGTCCATATCGCCATGAAAGTCTTCAACGCCCTGGATATCCATAAAAATCAGATAGTCTTCGAGTCCTTTTTCTGGACTTGTCATCAATCCGCACGAAATACCTGCTACAGGTCTTTTGATTGGAACTCCTGCATCCATTAAAGATAAAGTAGAGGCACATACAGAACCTTGGGAAGTAGAGCCGTTAGACATTGTAACTTCAGAAACTGTACGTATCGCATAAGGAAATTCCTCAGGCGATGGTAATACTGGAATTAAAGAACGTTCAGCCAAATAACCATGACCTATTTCCCTTCTACCAGGTGAGCGATTTGGCCTTGCCTCACCAACACTATAAGGCGGGAAATTATAATGATGCATGTATCTTTTCTCTTCTTCTTCATCGATACCGTCTAATTTTTGTGCATCTGCTAAACTGGCTAAAGTAGTAACGTTCAATACTTGAGTTTGACCTCTTTCAAACAGAGCAGAACCATGAGTACGTGGCAATAAACCAACCTCCGCTTTTAAGGGACGAATCTCTTCTAAGCCACGTCCATCTACTCGCTTATGTTCATAAAACAAATTTTCACGTAATATGGTTTTTTCTACATTTGTAAAAGCTTCAGCAAACTGCGCTAACCATTCCTCATTTTCTGCTTCAATGATGGCCTGAACTTCTTCACGAATTTCACGTATATTACTGTCACGCTCAGCTTTATCTGGATTGATTATGATTCCTTTAACTCGGTCATATGCTAATTCATTAACACGATCCTGCAAATCTTGTGGTATTGCAAAAGAAGTATATTCATATTTTGGTTTACCGACTTCTGCCACAACTTCGTCTATAAATTCACAAAATTTAATGATCTCCTGATGAGCTGCAATAATAGCTTCAAGCATTATGTCGTCAGGTACTTCGTTAGCACCAGCCTCGATCATACAGACATATTCTTTTGTACCAGCAACAGTTAAATCTAAATCACTAGCTTCTCTTTGCTCTAAATCTGGATTGAGGACAATTTCATCATCGACCAAAGCAACCTGAACTCCAGCTAGTGGACCATTAAACGGAACATCTGAAATAGCAACCGCTAAGGCAGAACCTAACATTGCTGTGATTTCTGGAGCACAGTTATTGTCAACACTTAACACTAAATTGTTGATAGTAACTTCATTTCTCAAATCTTCTGGGAATAACGGTCTCATGGGTCGATCGATCATTCTTGATGTGATCATGGCATGATTAGTGGGTCTACCTTCACGCCTCAAAAACCCACCCGGAATTTTCCCAACACTATACATTTTTTCTTCATAATCTACACTTAACGGGAAAAAATCAATGCCTTCACGTGGCTTTGCAGATGTACATGTAGATAAAACAACAGTATCCCCATGACGAATCATAACTGAACCATTAGCAAAATCTGCTATTTGACCAGTCTCAATAATTATTTTGTTTCCACAATAAATTGTTTCAAATATTTTTTTAGACATTTATCCTCCTAAAAAATTGAGAGTTTAATCGTAGTTTGTAGATTCAAAATCTGTACCTATAACAGCTTCTCAATCTACCTCCCACAAGTAAACTCCCCAAACTTAACAAAGGCGGGAAAATCCCGCCTACTTGTTATCTTCTTAATCCTAATTTTGAAATTATTGCCCTATAGCGTTCAATATCAGTTTTCTCTAAATAATTGAGTAATCCTCTTCTTTTACCTACAAGCATCAACATTCCACGACGTGAGTGATGATCACCGGGATGAACCTTTGTATGACCACCTAAATGTTTAATACGTTCTGTTAAAAGTGCAATTTGAACTTCAGGCGAACCTGTATCATTCTCATTAATTCTAAATTCTTCAATAATTTCTTGTTTTTTTGCTTTGTCCATTTATTTTCCTCCTTGATCCCGAATCCATGTCTTGGTCGGACGATCCTAAAACATAGAATGGGCAACATTGCTATATTACTTGAAAAGATAATTCTTGTAAAGTTGATTTTTTCAAAATATTATCCAAATAAATTATTAAAGAAAGATTTTATTGCTTCCCATAGACGTGTAAAAAATCCGCTTTCAACTCCCCATTCATAAATCTCATCACCTTTTTCAGAAATCAACTCTCCTAAGCCTGAAAGCTCCTCACCAATTGCATTCCAATCAATATCCAAAGCTTTAAAATCATTTAACCAGCCAGCTAGTTTATCTTTATCGGCTTCTGAAATCGTAATATTATATTCATTTAGAACATTGTTTATGATTACTGTAATCTGATCTGAACTTAGGTTTTCTCGATCTGATATTTCAGAAATTTGTCTCTTGATTTCTGCTATTGCTTTACTAAAATCTTCCGAATCAAAATCTTCATTTTCAGCATTATTTTGACTAATTTCATTAACAACAAAGAGCTCATCTGTAGCCGTTTGAGTTGCATCTTCATCTAATGTATAGCCGGCATCTTCTAAAGCTTTATAAACACCTACTAAGGCTGTTTCACCAGTAACTTGAATCGGTGCCCCCACAACAATATTTACATCTGTGATACCTGAGGTCAGGGCTGCATTCATATATTGATGATCTTTGATCTGTGTGATGTTTTGAGGTGTATTAATGTAAACACGCACGCCTGAATTATCAGATTGTTTGCTAATATAAGCAGATGAATATAGTGCAGAATCTTGTGTAGTTCTGCCAGTATACTTGTTAAAATCACTTGAATTAACAACTAATCTCTTAATGCTTTCATCTTGGGGTACACCAATTAAGCGTTCTGTTTCACTTAACTGAGCCTCACTTAACCCTGCTCCATATGTAAAATAATCTAGTTCAGAGGCTGCTCGAACATCTGCACCCAATGGCATAGCCATTAACAGCATGAAAGTTATCATCAGTATAGCTAATATTTTATTCTTATTACGCATTAAAATTCACTCCTTTAATAAATTTAAGTAAACAATGTATCATTAAACAATCTTACTTTGATTGTTTATATTATTTTTTGTAGTTATTGCATTTTTTCATCTTGAATTGGCATCTCTTCTTGTATATTTTCACTATCCATTTGCGAAGTTTTCCAACTACTTTCCTGTAATTTTTCACTCGCAGAAATCCTTCTCTTTTGCTCTTTTCGCTCGACTACTTCTGCTATAACTTGATAAATTACTGAAGCTACAGGCACTGCCAATAAAGCTCCAAGAATTCCCAGCAAACCACCACCAACTGTTACAGCAACTAAAACCCACATAGCGGGTAACCCCACTGCTTCATTAACACGGCGTGGATAAATTAAATTATTCTCAATTATTTGCATAACGATTACTAAAATAACATAGAGTAGAAGTGATTCTGGTTTAGAGAAAACTACAACTATTCCCCCTCCTATAGCACCTAACCAAGCACCTACAATTGGAATTAATACAGACAAACCATTTAGAACACTTATGATTAAGGCAAAAGGAAATCCTAATAAACTTGTTGCAATAAAAAAGAGCACTCCCAAAATAATCCCTTCAGTTAATTGAATGTACAAGTAATTGGAGAAAGTAAGTTGTACCACTGTTATCAAGTGACTAAAACGCGCATGTTTACTTTCTGGCGTAATCGCTGACATTACACGAAAAAATTGCCTTTTAAGACGTTTTTTATCAGCTAAAAGATAAATCGATATTATTAAGCCCATAAAAAAAGTGGCAACTACCGAAACTGTACCTGAAACAAAACGACTTAAAATATTTGGTAAAGCCCTAACAATATTTTCGATAAACTCCAAACTATCATCACCTAGCTTAGAAATGATATTGGGATCAATATTATATTGTTCAACCCAATGTGAAAATCTACTTATAGTGTAATTAAAAGTTTCAGAATATTTTTCAAAATTTGAAACAAACTCAGTAAAACTATCTGTTAGTTGTGGAATAATAATTAAAAATAATCCAACAATCACTCCTAAAAATAGCATGTAAGATATTATTACTGAAGGAATTTTAGCCTTTTCATTATTCAGCTTAGGTATTTTCCTGAATTGAACCTTTAAGTATTCGGTTGGTCTATTTAATAATAAGGCAATAACTATCCCCAAAAACAAAGGGGCTAATAATTTGAGAAAATCTGAAATAAAAGCAACTATTGTATCTATTTTAACTGCAATAATAATAGCAATGAAAATAAAAATTATTACTTTAAAAATAAATTTTTCATCTGATTTTTTTAACATAATTCCATTTCCACACATGTACCATTAACTAGGTTATTTGTATCTACTTTTTTACGTCATATTTTACAAGAAGATTGTGACGTAAAAACAAAACATTTTGAAGTTCATTATATTTGATTTACTATTTTTTTAAAATGATTTCCCCGCTCCATAAAATTATTAAAATTATCAAAAGATGTACCTGCTGGAGATAATAATACTGAATCGCCTGGTCTAGCCAGCCTGCAAGCCATTTTTACAGCTTCTTTATAGTCTTTAACATATTGAACATTAGTTTCACAATAACTTTTACCCACCAAATGTGATTCATTTTTAAGGGATTCATCAATTAAAGAAGAGTTTTCGCCACATAAAATTAATCGATCTGTTGCAGCAGCAATGCTTTTACCTAAACCGCTGTAATCAAGATTTTTGTCTTGTCCACCCATTATTAAAATCAGAGGTCTTTGTAATTCAATAAATGCTGAAATAGAATTTTTACTTCTTTCAGGTGAACTATCTATTGAGCTCTCATAAAACTTAACATGATCAACTTCACGTACAAATTCAAGTCGATGTTTTAACCCTTTAAAATTTCTTAAAGCCTTTTTTATATTAACTGGCTCTACATAATCGATTACAGCGGCCATTGAAGCTAAAGCATTCTGTCTATTAAATGAACCTATTATACGCAAATCATTAACTGAACAAATTTCAATGAAATCATCTGAATTTCTTGGTTGATAGCCTAACTTATCAATCTTTTGAAGAAAAACTCGATGTTTAGTTTCTGGATAGCGTTTGTTAAACCAGATAACTTCCCCTTTCATATTTAAAAAATCTTGAGCTATTTTTTCAGTCATGCCATTAATAATAACTTTATCATTTAGCTTTTGATGACGATAAATTTGTTTTTTTGCTTCCAAGTATTCTGAAAAATCTTTGTGAATATTTAAATGATTTGGTGTAATATTGGTAAAAACTGCAACCTGCGGACTTACATTCAAATCAATCAACTGGAAACTAGACAACTCAACGACTACCATATCCTCGGATTTAATTTTATCTAATTGATCTAATAAAGGCTGTCCTATGTTGCCGCCCAAATATACTTTGTAGCCTTGTTCCTCAAGCATCGTAGCAATTAGTGAAGAAGTGGTTGATTTGCCATCACTACCTGTTACGCCAAAAACTTTAGCTGGACAAAATTCCAAAAAAAGCTCCATTTCAGAAGTTATCAAAGCACCTTGTGCTTTTTCTGCCTCCAAATAAGAATTATGTGGCATTAAGGCAGGAGTTCTAAAAATATAATCAAAGCCTATTAGCTTGCTCAAATAATTGGCACCAAAAGACCAATTAGCTTGATATTTTTCTTTTAATTCTATTGCTCTTTTTGAATCTTCAGCCATGCCATCAAAAGCTGTGACATTCAAATTATTCTCAACTAAAATTTTTAACAAAGGTTCATTACTAATACCTAGACCTATTACAGCTATATTTTTATTTTTCAAACTTTGTAAAAACTTCAAAAATTTTGCGTACATATTACACCTACCTTACAACATACCTAATTATACAGAATATCAGCAAAGAATTTAATCAAAAAAATAGTACTATATGATATACTAAGCGCAGAAATATTATAGGGTATAAATTATACTATTAATTGAGAATTAGATACAATTTTAAAATTTTGTTTTCATTAAAAAGTTATGAATAAACATTCTAACAAAATTATTTTTATACGGACTTTTTTACTAACAATAGTGATAATGTTGTTTTTTATAGGAATGTTCTATCTCATTTCTCCCCAAATTTTTAAAAAGTTATTATTAGATAATATTTCACAACAAGAAAACACTATAAAATCTAATTACACAATTTCAAACAAAATAGAAAAGACTACCCATAAGAAAGTAGAATCAGAGAAAAAAAAAGATTTATTAGTCGAAAAGAAAATATTAGCTTCACGTAATTATAAAAAAGATATTAAGTCAAATAATATTCCTACTGAAAGTACAACAGTTACAGAATCTCAAGCTAGTCCAATTGTAAACAGCACAAGTTCGACATCCGATCTGCGAATAGACCAAGAATTAAAGCTTCTAGCTTTTACATTTGATGATGGTCCTTATGGTCCAATAGATCTAAAAATATTGGATCTATTTTCAGAATACAATGGGCATGCAACATTTTTTGTTATTGGTAATAGAATCGCTAAGGATCCGGATACCATTAAAGCTATTTCAGAGCAAGGATCCGAGATTGGTAATCACTCATATTCCCATAGCTATTATACAACCATTTCTTTAGATCAAATAATGAATTTTGAAATTTCTCAAACAAATCAAGAGATTGAGGCTTTGACAAATAAAAATGTAACAATTGCTAGACCCCCCTATGGTGCAATAAATCAAAATATCGTAGATAGTATTAATGATGTTGCTTTTGTAAATTGGAGCTTGGATACTCTAGACTGGCAATTAAGAGATGCAGAATTGATTCATCAAAAGATTATGGAAGCTAAAAATGGACAAATAATTTTACTGCATTCATTATACGAAGAAACATACGAGGCATTGAAAATGTCGCTACCACATCTTTACGAACAAGGATATAGATTTGTAACTGTTAGTGAATTGTACTCTTTGTTGGATAAAGAACTATCTTATGAATATGTAAACTATTAAATAGAAATTTTGTCAAATAAGTATTGCTTGTTTATCCAAGGTTAATTTTCAGGATATTATTTGTAAAAAGAACATAAATAGCCTAATTTCAACTGATTATTTTAGCTTTTGCTAAAATTTATGGCTTTCCTTTGCAAAATTTAACCAAAAGCAATATTATGCATGATGTATTTTTCATTTGATAAATACTTAAACGGGGATATAGCTCAGTGGGAGAGCACTGTAAAATTTATTTACAGAGGTCGGGGTGTTCGATTCCCTCTATCTCCACCAATAAGCTCTGTAACACCAAGTTACAGAGCTTTTTTATTTTGAACCTACTGGAATTAAAATTTCTGGCAACTTCTTCTTGAATCACTCCTATTTTTTAGGATGAAGAAACCACCCGGCTGGGCGGCTCTTCTTTATTATTAAAACGAATTTAATTTCCTTGATTAATTAACTCACGAGGGTTCAAATCCTTGATTTTTCGGGCAATGAAGTTTGCTACGAGATAAAAAACCAAGATAAAAAGTATAGCAACAATCAAAATTATTACAAATGATGGATGTGCCTCTACCCGACTTACTCCAAAAAAAGAACCAATTAAGGCTAGGAAACCTTGCGCTAACAAGTGATATAAAATATAACCTATTATAATCCCTGAAATTGCTAAGAATAAAAATCTCTTGGTAAATAGACTTTTTATTTTATGATTAGAAATGCCAATAGCTTTCATAACTCCATAATCAATACTTTCTTTAGCAAAGATTTTTTCACAAACTGTGTAGGCGCTGAGAATGACGAAGAGCAATGATAGCAATAATGAACCAATTGTTAAAGATTGGAAAACAGAATTCATTCCTTCCGCAGTACTAGTTAAATTTTCTTTTGTATCGAAAGTCAAGGCAAAATCACTTGACTGAAGTTTATCAACAATTTCTCTTTGTTTTTCAGGTTCGGTTAACAAGTATGATTTAGAGAATCCTCTTGGATTTCTATCTGCGAGCTGAACAAATCCTTCCTGGTTCAGAGCGATGACTAAACCATTGTAGTTGATCGACTGGAAGAATCCTGAAATAATAAACTCTCCTGTACATTTTGTGCCATCGTCTAGTACATAATTCAGTTGAATGTCATCGGCAATTCTTAAGCCCTCACGCTTAGCATAAAATTCTGTTACTAAGATTTCGTTTTTCTCCTGAGGCAACCGACCATCGAGTAGCGTAGTCAGTTTATTGAGATCTTCAAAAACAAATAGAGAAATAAGCTCTTTATCATGCTCACAAACATCAATACCAATTTGAAAAGAGTCGTCAATATTTGTAAACTCATGCATAATATTCTTAAACTCGGTCTCTTGCTCAGCCAAAGCATCCGGATCATAATAAACGATTAGGTCATAGTCAAAACCATAAAATTCCCGTAACATGCGATCTGGTGTAAAAAGAGATGACAGCGAACTCAAGCTAAGAACAAAAAAGAATAATATGACAATTACAAGAATGGAACTTAGATATTGTTTCGCCTCCGCACTAAATTGCTTGATAGAAAGACGTGAAAACAGCAGAGGATTTTTCAGTTTGACTTGTAGTCCGGAGCTGAAGTAGGTGCTTTTCTTACCCTCATTTAAGGCTTCTAACGGCTTGATTCGATTCACTTTGCGCAGAGTTAAGAAAATTATTAAAGCAATAATCAAGACTATACTAAGTATGGACATAAGAGCTAATTCATAAGCAAGATTTTTTGAAATCAAAATCCCAACTGCATAAAGAAGTATTCCGCTAAATAATGGAACAAGCCAAGTTGCTACGATTGCCCCTAAAATAAAACCTAAACTAAGGGAAATAAGATAAGTTGAAGCAGATAGCGTTCCAAACTTGGTGGAAAAGAGAAAACAGTTCCTAATTTGTAGTAAATTAATACTACGAAAAAAAATAAATAAAGAAAGAAGGAACTGTTTATG
>JGI24707J26582_10001574_pt1 | contig 17881 bp, 14 predicted proteins | sample BioPla1DNA1_FD_26582 | JGI IMG/M metagenome (IMG submission 26582)
AGTATCCTCATCGTAAAATCCCAATGTTTTTAATACCTCACTAGCAGTGTCCCATGTATAACTTCCATCTTCAAAGTCAAGTGCTCTCATAACTAAAGTTGCATATTGTGTTTCGGTCATCTCATAATCTGATCCGTATTTTGTTGGCGTTATGCCTGCCACTAAACCTTCGTGGTGTAGATAATTTATTGTAGGCTCTGCCCAAGCTGGCACATCTGTAAATCCGCTATCATAGTCAGGTTTTTCTATATTAAATAGTCTGATGTCTTCTTCAACACCCAGCAGTCTACTATATACTATTGCTCCCTCAACTCTGGTTAATGGCTTATCTAAATCTAGTCCATTACCTGTTCCCCTTAATATGCCTAGTTTCTCCAGTGCTTTTCCATGAAAATCTTTATCATTCTTTTGTATATCTAATAATTTCTCAACGTATAATCTTTTGTCACTGATTATTATATCTTCTACATCTTCCTCAACTACTTCTTTCTCTGTATCTTCTACTTTAGTATCAGTCTCTCTATAATCTAGTATAGCTACAAAATCAGTTTCTTCTATATGCTTAAATATATTCCAAGTAAGTATATTATCTTCAATATAATCTGCATTAGTGTCCACTATATGATGGTCCGTCTCTATACTGAATACGAATGATCCACCCATTGCTTGTATCATATCATAAGCATATAAATCTTCCTCTGCTATATCTTCTTCCCCCACTAAGCTGCCTAGTTTTACAGCTACTCTAGTTATCCCATTACCAATGTCTGTTCTAGTCATTTCCGTATTTTCTCTGAATAGTAACCCTATATCGTCGAATTTAATTGTATTAAGCTCTCCTATATAGTTTATCCCTTCATGCTCGTAGTATATTTCCTCACTTGTTGTCTCTAATCCATCTACGTCATCNCCCATCACTGANATATCATCAAATGTGAACTCAGCATCATCTCCGTGCATATCTTCTGCAACAGCCATGACTAATGTCATTTGTCCAGTATTATCCTTATTTANATCTANCTTAACTCCTGCTTGCATACAACCACTTAGCATCGCTACCATCAGTAACAGACTGATTAATAATACCACCCTCTTAGTTTTTATCATAGCAATCCTCCTGTAATTTATTTTTTATCAAATTAAAAGGGACGCTTAGGGCATACTAGGATGTACGACCCAAGCATCCCTCAGTTGATACATTACTGCATTCCACCGTTATTTAGTTGAATCCCTCTACTTGCCCTCCAGTTTTTGTAGGATCATTTGTGTTTTGTATTGGCGTAGTTGATCCACCATCCCCACCTACTTTACCATCTCCGTTCCAGTCGAACTCTAATCCTGTAGCGTTATACACCATATCCTCTAATTTATTAACCATTGATGTCGTAACGTTAGGTAACAGAATATTAAGTACGAATGCTCCGATGATTACACATGCCACAATTACTATTAGTACCTTAAATATGCCTTTTACATTCATCTCATATGCCTCCTATTCTTAATTATGAGTTTGTTTTTATTTATTTAATTATACTACATACTACTATTACGGCTTTAGAATCCGCCTAGGAAAGTTGATGCCAAGCCTAAGTCAGACCAATAGATTGACATCGCACTTATAACTGCTTGAACTAATATTGGCATAAGTATATTAAACGATGCCCTAGCTTTCATTACAAGTCTTTCCATTCGTTTATTGATAGCGTATTTCTTAGCACTTAATAGCTCAGCTCTAAACCCAATTAACTCAGACCTGATTTCTCCGCCCTCGTTAGCTTGTCTTATTAAACGCATTAGTTTTCCTACCTCAGGTAATTCCCTATAGTCCTTAGCTATATATCTTGTAGACTCGTATTCCCCATAAGTATCTATATAATGTATACATGTATCTATATAGTTTTGCATTTCTTTTGAGTTTGTTGTCTTAGCAAACGATCTCATTATTCCCTCCAAAGGCGTGTTGGAGTTCTCCATCAATACATAATGTAACATCACGTAATAATCTGCGAAATGCTCTTTTATCTCTAAGTCTTTTGCTTTTACCGTCTGCCTCAAGAAAGCCATTGGAAGGAAGTTTGAACATATTATTGTGAATATTATGAGTACCCAACCTAGCATCACGTTAGCCAGCAGTACTATAATTAATCCAACACAGACAGCACAGAATGTTATTAATTGAACCACTGCATTGAACTCTACTGCCTTCATCACTCTTGTCTTTCCAGGTATCCTTATGTTTGCTCTATTTATATTGTATTGCCAGTAATCTAATTGAGTTTTATTTAAACTAAAGGGGGAGCTCTCTACTATATTAGTTATCCAATTCATAAGCTTATTTGCTCTTAGAATTGAAGCATCCCTCTTTCTCACCTGCTCTATATANTTTAACTCAGATATTATACCTCTTCCTTTGAAAGGAGACTTAATCTTAAAAAGTCGTAATATTACAATTGCCATGATTAACAGTATTAATACATATATTATAAATTTAATGTACGGTATACTGTTAAACAGTTTCACGAGTGTTTCATCTAAGTAGGGAGATCCTTTACTTCCACTGTTGCCTATATGCTCTAGTATTTCTCCCCCACCCACAGTACCTTTATTCACATGCACCACCTCCTAACATTACAGTTCTTGCGCTCTCAGATAAGTTATATATACAAACTCAGTTATGAGCAGTAATATATCTAACGCTATTATTATTTGTCCTATAGGTGTATTAAGGTAAAACCATCTTACATCTGGATATAGCGCTAAAACTCCACCTAAGAATAGGAATATCATTGANGCCCCCATAACAAAATCCANNGTAACCTCTTCAAACTTACGTTTCATCTCTGTTCTTAGTTCCATTTTAATATTGTTCATCTCAACAACATCCTTGAACATTCCAATTATTCCATGTTCCTCTTCTGTCTCAAAGACTATACATTTCTTTATAAAGTCGTCCGCTACACTTCCCAATTGGTTATTTAACTCCATCAAGGCAGTTTTTATATGATAATTCTTATGCTCTATATTATCCAAGAAATCTCTGAATGATCCCCTTACTTCTACTGGCATTACATCTAAGCTTGTTCTAACAGCTACTACCACACCGCCTTGGATGTTATTACAAATTATATTCTCTGCCTCTATAACAGCCTCAATACGNGTATCGTGAGATATATTAGCTTTTGTNTATAGTNCGCAGATTATTGCTGCAAATACTATTGGATACATTGGCATCACCATGTACATATTTCCAAACAGTATTTGACATAACATTATAGTAGCTACTAGTGATCCAATTAAACAGATGTATAGTAANNCATATGGAGTTGCCCCTCTCTGCTTTAACCCTAAGTCTATTGTTAAATCATTTAAGAATCTATATACTTTAACTGTCCTTCTTTTTCTATCTATTTTACCAATCTCTAAATCTCTATGGTATCTCTTTTCGCTCCTATTGATTAGTTTGCCCGAGATAGCTAGTAGCCAGTCAAATATTTTTTTAGTTAACCCAAACAAATTTAAGTTTGCTATACTTAATATTAATGATACAGAAAGTATTATTATCGCTATTACAGCTGCATTGACTGCTCCACTGACTGAACCAAGAGATGAAAATAAAGAGCCTTCAGCAAATAATCCTGACATCTCTATCCCTCCTTAGTCCCACTTGCCAGTGTATGTTTCTACTTCTGACTCATCAGGTTCTTTCGTAAATATTCTGTACTTCTCTTCTTTTACACCCTCTAATTGCAGTTTCATTATAGTTTTATCTGATAGCTTACCTACTCTCTTATGGATACCAGGTATGTCTATTACTCTACCAGCCTCGTCATATGTTGGTTTTCCATAAGGTACAAATTTGTATATGTCCACAATCTCTGCTTTGTTAGGATTGTTAGGGTCTACCCCTATAACTTCCGATATCTGTAGTACTTTACGAGAACCATCTTTCATTATGTTTTGTACCACTATAAACCTCATAAGAGATGTTAATGACGGTAATGCTGTTTCTATGCCCTCGCCACTAGACGCCATGTAAGCAGTTAGGAATCTTTGTATAGCTCCCTCACTATCTCCAGCATGATATGTAACGTTGATTTCGTGACCAGCGTTTAATATCATCATACAAAGCTCAAACTCTTTATTTGTACGAACCTCACCTAGACATACCATTGTAGGTGAAAGTCTTAATGAAGCCGCCATATGGTTAGCCATTGTAGGGTCTGAAGGTGTTGGATTATCTTTCTCTGATGCCTCTAAATGAAGTACGTCATTTACCATTCTACCAGACGAATCGAACTTTCGTAAATCAATCTCCGATGGGTTTTGTATAAGAATTACACGANCTCCATCAGGTGTACTTTGTAGTATAGCATTGTTAGTAGTCGTTTTACCAGATGCTGTCCTACCACATGTAGCAAATGCCAACCCACCACTTACGAATAGCTCTGTTAATTGAGCCATTCTGTCGCTCATTGTTCTAAACTTTACAATCTGGTCCAATCCCATCTTTGATTTTTTAAACTTCCTAAGTACAAATGCATGGTATTTGTCTCCACTAGGATTGTTAGGGTCAGGTGACAGCGCAGATGAATGAACAGCTGCTACACGATACCCCTCTATAGTTCTAGCGTTAACTATCGCATCTTTAGGGGTTAATCTAACGTCCCCCAAAAGTTTTCTCATTATAATCTCCTGCTGTTCAGGGGATTCAAATGACACTATGTTTCCATCTTTATCTAATAAGTCTTGTATCCTTCCGTCTTTCTCTANCTTAATTTCTTTACCGTTACCTCTAATTTCGAAGATGCTATCATCTATAATAGCACTTGTTAATATACCATAATTTGTTATATCCTCTACAAGTTTATCTACTAATTTAAGTGTATCTGGTCTATTTTCATCATCTATATAACCAATTACTAGAGGTTTAGTATCCATTACATAGTCGATAATAATTTGCTTGATTGTAGCTGTCTTATCATCAGGAGATAAATCTCTGTATTTCTCAGAATTATCTTCGATTGTCTTACGACACTCAGAGACTACTACATCTAATGTCTTAGNAGTCGTATCATANCCAATTGTTTTAGCCCCTCTCTGGGTCTGTAATTCAAGTAATTTTCTTTGATCCATTAGCTCACGTAACCCCCATTCTGCAGTATTTTTAGTGTTATATTTTCTATCTCACTGTAAAATACATTTGAATTTTTAGAACTAGATGCGTAATTATCACAAAATATCTGAGATCTTAATGATGCATCTATGATATCCGACTCAAATGGCAGTACACCTACCAATTCCATATTTAACTTTTTAAATGGATAGTCGCTATAATGTATGCTTGTTCTTTTATTTAATATAACCCTCATTTTAGTATACGCATCTATACCAGATAATGCCATGTTACGCCTAATTCTCTCTGTGTTTGCTATACTATTTATACCCTCATCCCATACTAAATATATATGATCGCAATTGTACATTACATTATTTATTAATGTATGTTCTATTTTCATAGGTGTGTCTATTAGTATGACATCGTATAATTGCCTAAGTCTATCTATTGCCGCATTAAAGTTATTAACAGATAAATCTGACTCTGTATTTATATGGTCAGTTAAATTTCTGTTGTTTGCATACAATAGACTGACTCCAGACTTGTTTACCATAGCCTCCCCTATAGTATTCTTACCATAAAGGTAGCTTACTATATCAGGTCTCTCTATTTCTTGTTTTATATTAAAGTAACTATGCTGTATAGGTAACATTATATTTAGGTCAATTACTAGTACTCTCATGCCCATCTTATTAGCCATGTGAGCCACATTAGCTACTATCGTAGATGCCCCAGAACCTCCTGATGCACTTGTNATTACTATAACGTTATCTATCAATTTCCTTGTATGNTTTATTTCTCCACCAGCTAATTTCTTTATAATGTCATTAGCTGTGTCTGATGCCATTTTACTTATACTCTCTTGCTCTACATTTCTTTCTTTTTTCCTAAATATTTTTGACAGTGCCATTATATCACCTCCATATGATATACCACTACTATTCTACTCTTTGAGGTAGTGATGCTTTAAATGTCACTTGTGTCTTGCCAGAGAAATAGTAGTATCTATCCTTTTCTTCAGGAGTTAACGCAACAAGTAAACTTGTTGGTGTAACCTTGTCTTTAAATGATTGGCTAGAATCTAAGGCTGCTTGCTGATAAGTTGTCATATCTTTATAAGATGCATAAATATCCAATATTGACTCTCCATTAGAATTTAATAGGTCTGCTAACATAATATCTTGAAATACTGGCTCAGTCTTGAATGTATCAATAGTATTTCTAATTGTTCCACCATAGCCATCATCCTCTATAACTGTCTCAGTAGTCGAATAAACTGCTGATATGTTTAATCTATCCCCAGGCTGTAAGAATGTTTTAAATGCTTGTAAATCTTTTGTAGCTATATCTAGCTGTATTATATCTTTTCCAGGGAAGGAGTACAATACATTATCACTATTATCTACACGAGATTTTATGAAATCTCTTACTTCAGCATATGTATTAATTTTAAGCGGATATGCTGCAAAGCTGTTTATAATCATGTCTCTTTCTTCCCAAAGTAGTACCCTTCTTTTCTTTATACCATTTTCATCTACGACTGAAAATTTTTCAAACTCCCCAATTAGCATCTCATAAGGCTGTAGCAAATTTTCTGTGATTACTTGATTTTTGTATACATTGTCCTTAAGCATTACTACAGTTACAGTATTTTCAGCTTTTCGTCCCATAGAATAAACCCATAAAATCATTAGCGCTGTAATCACCACTATAAGTATAACGTATAGATTCTTTTTTGATTGATTTTTCGATGGCTTACCTGCTGACAAGTTATTTCTTGCATTTTTATTTCTACCTAATCTCATGTTCTATAACCTCCTACCATTGTTATTTAAGAATTTCTTACATAGAAGTCTATATTATTAGAGTACTCTACATATACCTTTATGATGTCTGTTGTCAATGGTTCAAATGATTTACATTCTAAACCAAGCACATTGTAAATGTATATCTTACCTTTATTTTCCTTAAGTACTGCCTCTTGTATAGATGTTTCTATGTTTATTTCTTCATACGACGATAACTTAGAGTTTCCTATTGCCAACCTCCACAAGTTTCCCTGCTTTTTAAATTCATCCATATTTTCTATATGGTGTATACCTCTGTGTTTATCCTCAATTTTACCAGCCGTCAAATATTTTACAGGATTTCCTTGTGGTTCTATTGCCCTAAGAGATCTCATTACGTCATCTATATATTCTTCCTCAATCATAAAGCCAAAAGCAGGCTTGTGTCCTTGCGCATATACTCCATCCTTAAAATTTTCAAATTGCTGTCTGTAATCTACATCGTTATATCTCCCCCTAAATGATCCTTTAGCTATTCCATCTTCAACTTTATAGACTACCACATTTTTATGGTTGTCTCCACACAATCTCCCAGCGATTACACCGCAATAGTTTCTGTGTATATCTAGATTTGTTATATCTTTTGCAATGTATTCGCCCGAGTAAACTTTGTTTTCAGTACACAGCTTTAAAGCATTATCTTGTTGCTCCCTGTATTTATTAAGATCGTTTATATTATATGGCTTATTTATAAGTATGTCCAGCGTAACCCCACTAGCCCCAGCTCTTATTGCCCTGTTTATTGCAGGTGCCAAGGTGTAGTTTATAAAAGACTTATCAGCCTTTGCCTTATACCTATTCATTTCTGTCAGTATTATTTTTAAGCTAGGCTCTAAATCCATATTATGGACTGTCTTGTCTATATACCATTGGTTTCTATCAGAATTTAATGTCACTGCATCTGTAAATAAAGTCACCCCTACCCATTGATACAACATTTTATTCTCCAGAATAGGTCCAGTGTTATATGTATCACTATACAACCTCAATAGTTCGTATAGAACTAACGCACCGCTCATTCTACTATCTACTACATACTCATCCAACTGTACATCTGTATCATTATTTATATTTTTTATAAATTCAATAATCTCATTTGGATTTTTATTTTCAATCATGTTGTTAATTATAACATACTCAGTTCCATTTTCATGTACTCCATATANGTCAAACTGCAATATATCATGATGATCTACTACAATAACATCACACTGTAACCCCTTGATATATTCAATTTCATTAGTAGACGAATCCAATACAATTAGTAAATCTATTTTATTTATGTTATTAAAGTATTCTACGTGCTTTGCCTGTATCCCATGTACTTTTTCTCTGTTTATGATGAACAAATGATTTCTAGATGACAAACTTTGTAGGAATTGCTTTAATATAATTCCACATCCAATCCCGTCTACGTCTACGTCGCAATGCACACCTATAAAACTATCTCTTTTTATATGCTTATTTAAAATCCTAATAGCCTTCTCAGAATTTTTAAAAGCTATTAGATTAGGTTTTTCTACTGGCTTATCTCCTGTTACAATATCGCTTCCCCAAGCGCTAAATACGTTATCTGTCATTTCACAACTCCCCAATTTTTATTTATTTTTCTATATAATGCTCTTATATATGTCTTTACATATTACCACAAGTCATATTTAAGAATAATATATACAATAAAATATGACACTGATACATATATGTAATAAAATCAGTGCCATATCTATTATATTATGTCAATATCAAAGATTCTACTATTTTGGTCAAGTTTTAGTATTATACCGTAGATGTCTACCTCATCTCCATCTACTGCTTTCACGTGCATATAAACTCTGTCTTTATATGTTACATTTAGACTTGACTTCCCAGCCTCTATGAATTGTACTTCTATTTTAGATTTATTATTTTTGTTTACTGTAGCTCTACCGTCTATTACAGTCTTACTTCCATCTAGCGTGAAATAAGTTAAAGCATTTCTCTGGTAATCTTTAAGCTCTTTATTTGTTTTAGCTGTCAATATTCCAACAGTTGTGTCCNTTAATATATTTAGATACTCGCTTTCACTTAGCANAGACTTATTTAACTCATCGTTATACTCTAGTTTATTGGTGTATCTTATATTTTNCTTATTATATACCTCTACTTCGCCTGTTTCATTGTCTATACTAGATGTAACTATTTTTAACTCTCCGCTGTCATTCATATATCTTATAAGTATCCTATCATTGAAATAGATGGGCCCTGTCTCTGAAGCATCTACCATAACATTATTTGTTCCTTCTTTATCATCTAATTGCTCTNCCCCATCCACAAATATATCTTCATCTACAGTTGTTTTAACGCTGACTACAGTATCAGGTTCTTTATCTACTTGCTCTATATATTTATTACACTCTACCCTAAGNATTGTGTAANTATCCTCAGTTGTAACTATAGGCTCAAATGATATANCTACCTTGTTTCTTTCAACTTCTCTAAAGGCTTCCTCCCATATATCTACTGTTATTTCATCACTATTACTTAGTGTACTTAAACTGTTTATAAGTACTATACCTCCAGCCACTACGAATACCAATATTATTACTATTGGTATAGCCATGTCGCTGAAGCTAGATCCTAATGACGTATTATTTTTACTTGTCTTTTTCATTCTAACACTCCAGTCATTATTCTATTCCAACTAGTTCTTCAACTGTATCTTCTTTTACTACTTCCTCTAAATTTGTTATAACATCTTCCTTAATTACAGGTAAACTTCCTATTACACTAGCTGTATTGAATATTTTCCCATCGTAGTTTCCGTAACCACTTACGTATTGATAAGGAAGGTGATTGATTGAGTTTTGTATAATTTCGTCTGCATACATCTCTTTAATTGTTTTACCATATCCAGTTATGATTGTATTCTCATCTATATATGCTCTGTTTAGTCTACCTATCTCAGCATACCTTTCACCATCGCTTGTATACCCACGATTATCCATATTATATATGTGAGTTCTCTCGTAATCAGGTAATGCTCCAATTAACTCATTAGCCTCTTTAGCTATGTTTATTGCTTTCTCTAACTCAGCTGTGGATACACCAGTGTAGTACATAACACCAAACTTAACAGTGTTAGGCGATGCCTCCAGTATCACATGTGATTTCCCACTGTCATCCACTTTCCCTACAACTATAACTATATGTCCAGTCCATGCAAATACATCTCCAGGTAGCATTGGTGAACCGTATTCCACCACATTAAAGTTAGCATGTCTTATGAAACTATTAGCTCCAGAGTCATAGTTTCTATTACTTATTATTTGATTAAATACCCATGACGTGTATCCAGAACAATCTAAGCCATCTAACCTGTGTGAATTGACTCCTTTTTCTATGTCTATGTTCTTCTCTATAAATGCTTGATATTTGTCTAATGTCATATTAGATGTGTCCATTATCTCTTTCCTAGAATCCACATATTGCTCGACTGAATAAACTGTCTCTGCATCTAGTAAGCATCCGTCTCCGTTTTCAACTCTCCCGTGTATTGGACACCAACTAGCTGTAGGTTTAATGGACATTCTGTATCCTTCCTCATCTTCAGATGTACCATAAGTATCATAGAATGCCTTCCAAGCTGGATTTATTCCTTCAACATTCCCAGTTGAAAGATGTCCTCCACCCCATACGTATCTTACTTTTCCTACCACAGACATTGCTGCATGCATCAGATTCTCTCTGCTTGTGTACCCTATTTTATATGGTGTTACATACTCATCTTTGATTGTATCAGGGTCATTATAACCTGCTAATTTACTATCAAAACTGAGCATTATTGATAATACCTCAATAGACTCATCACTTATATTGTTAGCCTCTAATATTTTTCTGTATTCGTCTTTAAAGTAGAATACCCCTTCCCCATCAGACTCTAACACGTTTTCGTCCTTATCTTTCTCGTACAGTATTTTCTCATATACGTTATAAAATCTATTTACTTCATCTTGAGATGCTCCAATATACTCTAACATAGCCTCATAAAACAGTATTGTTGTTTTAACATCCTTATTAAGTGCGTCAAAGTAATTTTGCATATAGCCTCTATCATAATAGAATCGTTTGTTCATTATCCTCACTACGTCAGATGTTACACTATAAGCTGCATCAGGTAAGTAGTATTTACTAGGTCTCTCTACATTACTGTCAGGACAAAATGCCCAAGGAGCCTGTATTTTATACTCTTGCTCTGCTCCTTTAATATCAAATGGTCCTTTAAACATATCTACAGTTGTTTCATTGTATATATTTGGTCTCTGGTCAGCGTAAACTGCTTTTCCTCCTGCTACTAGGTGTATCAACTTTACATAAATATAATCTATATTTAATTGTTCCCCTACCCTATAATATAGATCATTTAACTGCACTCCAAGATCATCTGTTGATTCGCTAATTGTATTTATATTATCGCTTGTAATGCTATCACTTGCGTACGCTATTTGCATATTACTAAATAGCATTACCCCGATTATAACCGACGATATAATTTGTTTAAACTGCATTTATGTTCCCCTCCAATGCCTTTATATTTATATCAAATTATCATATATAGGCTTTTGTAACGCATATAAAAATTATACTAGTCATCCACATAAGAATGACTAGTATAATTAGTGTTAGTCTATTTAACTGCTTAATATGAATTACTCTGCATTTTCCCCATCATCGCTTGTTAGTACTTCCTTATCCTGTAGTATTTGCAGTAAACTTTGACGCTCATCCTCTCCTAACCCAATTAGTAGTGATTGCATTACGTCCACAATTAACTCAGAATTCAGTCTTACTCCTCTTTGTGTAGGTCTTACCTCTCCACCATCAGTAGTATACATATTTCTAATGTCATATGCTACATTGCCCGTTTTCTTGTTAGTAATTTTAGTTACTGCTACCTTATCGCCTCTCGAGTTTTTATCATAAACTCCTAAGTCATCTCTCAATTCATTATCTGCATTATACGCCATTGTCATTTCCCCTTTCACTTCTTTAATTACATATTATATACAGCATAGAATAACAACTAGCATATTATTTTTTAGTAATGTTTCTTATGCTTTTCATTGCCCTTCTTATGTCTTTGTTTGTTACTACAAAGTTTTTAATTTCCCTAACGGCTCTTCCTTTAGCTACCTTNGATCTAAAATCATNCCTATCAACTAACTTCCTAAGTTCTTGCAAGTTTTCATTGTTTTCATTTATATTATCTTCGTATATCTTTAAATACTTAAGGTAGTTCTCCTTACCCTTACTAGCTATGAATAAGACTACTATTCTTACCCATAAATTATAAATTACTACACCCAAAATAATTACGATGAGTGATACACTTAACAATGACTGCAGTACAGCTACTGAGTTTAATTCCCCAGGACTAATCATAAATTTAGATATATATGGCGCGATAGCATTGTTTGTTTTAATTAGTTTTCCTACTACCATGTCTCCTGTTATCCTTATATTATCCTTGTGTGGATTAGCATCTCCCTTTGTAGTTATATATTCTACTTCGCCACTATCATTAAACTCCATGTCTATTACTCTATGAGTTATATTTATCTGTCTCATTGGCTCTACAAACATTACAATGTCTCCAATGACTAAATCATCTATGCTGCAATACTCTAATATTGATATACTATTTACCTCTACTGCCGGTACCATTGAGCCAGTGACCACAATCACTGGCTTATACCCACTTACTTTATNTGTTTTATCTTNACTATCTGCCCCTATTATACCTTTAGCTGTTATGAATACGGAGAAGATAGCAAANCAAAACACTATAAATGATACTATTTTTCTTTTACTTGGCATATTATCTTTTATTTTGCTCATATCATTCTCCTAATCGTCTCCGAATGTTTCGAACTGACCAACTCCCAATGAATTTATGTTTATTGTATTTTCATTTGTCTGTTGGTTAAGTTGAACATCTTCCATTTTGTATCCGTTCTCTAAATTAGTTATATCTACCTCATACTTATAGCCTAGCTCTTTATCGTTATATAGTCTATGAACTTCTTCTTTAATGTCAGTTTCCAATCTCCCATTGTTAGCCATATTGATTATCCTTACATTATTTGTAGTTCCTTTAAATACACCTAAAGCCTCAGCTAAGTAAACTGATATATTATTTAAGTTCGTAAAGATTGTTAAGTCTGACTTAGCTCTAGTCATTGCTACGTAATGTAACCTTCTATTTTCATCTATAGATGCTGATATATCCGCTACGCTAACTCCCTTTTCCCCCATTGACTTAATACCATCAAAGCTAGGAAATGATACGTTATCATCAGCGAATAGAACTACGTGTTCCCACTCTCTTCCTTTTGCCCCGTGCATTGTTGACATAGTCACCTTACTGCCAGGCACTGCCATCTTGCCCTCTTCATATTGCTCAGTTACTCTATATATTGTCTTTGTATTATCTACTCCAACAGTATTTATAAGTTCTAATGTGTAATCAACTAGTCCGTTTATTGCCCTACTTCTATCCTCAGTTTTGTACATAAAACTACTATTCATTAGATACAAATCTAATAGCCCTGTTACCTTATCTTTATCATCGTCTAAATCCAATACCTCGTATACCAAGCGTAATGATTCTATAGTATCATTTTTTAATCTGTACCATAAATCTTGTACTTGTAGTCTAGTTTTAGATGGAATGTTTAACTCTTTATCCCAATCAATTCTTTGATGCCTGTCACAAGTCTTAAATATATACCCGATCGTATCCTTTAAGCTTAGTGCCGCATTGTATTGTATATTAGATATGCTATAAGCATTATTAGTTCCGAGGAATGTACATATTCTCCATAATGTTGATTTTGTTATATTATGGTTGTATCCATTAGTCGCCATGTCCATTACATTTTTAATATCTCTATACATAGCGCTTCTGGTCATTCTCATTTCAGGGGATGAATCACAATAAATTCCTGCACGATACAACATATTGTTCAATAGACTCAAATGCTGATTATTTCTACTCAGCACAGCAATTTTAGATGGGTCTACCCCACTCTCAACTAAGTTTTTAATGTGCTGATATGCGTACTTTGTTATATCGAACAGACTTCCCCCACCAGTATCGCATATACGAACCTTACCCCCATCCACATGAGGTTTCATTGTCTTTTTATACCTTCTATTGTTATTCGCTATGCCAACTGCCGCATGATTAACTATCTCACTGTAACATCTGTAATTAGTTGAAAGTATGAACCTCTTAATATCATAATATCCCCCAATATTCAATATGATTGATGGGTCTGCCCCACGCCATTGATATATTGACTGGTCGTCATCACCAATAAACACTAAGTTTTCATCTTTTTTGATTATTCTCCTCAATATTTCAAATTGTATCTTACTAACGTCCTGAGCCTCATCAATATAATAATCCGTCCACATATGATTGCAAAAGTCCACTAGTTGAGATCCACTCTGTCCTATTAGTAAGCTATACACATACAATTGCATATCGTCAAAGTCAATCTGACCGTTTTCCATTTTCCGTTTATTATATCCAGTTCTAATGGCAGTATATTGTTCTTCCCTCATGTTATCTAGTGTAAATACGTAAGATTTAACTAACGCTGAATCACTTAATAGATTGTTTATCTGATAACTCAACAAGGTGTCAATCTGCTGTAAATCTTCATCCTCTAACTTATATTTAGCATCTTTACAAGCCTCTATGATGTACCTGAGTCTCGTTCCCCCACTAATTACGTCTGTAGGATAGTTAACATGTCTAAGAATAGCCAAATACAGTGCATGTAGTGTCTTTACCTGCACTGTACTCCTTATGCCCAATGTCTTAAATAGTTTGTTTATCCTTTCATCCATTTCAGTTGCCCCAGCCTTACTATAAGTTGTACACATTAAAGTATCAGGGTTTTTAATTTCGCCTGTCATTATTCTCTTAGCGATTAGATGAGTTAAAACACTTGTTTTACCGCTACCAGCACACGCTAAAATACACATACCACCACGATGCCTTAGTATGTCTAGCTGTTCATCAGAATAAACTGTTCCAGTCGCCTCTGCTATTTGATTGATAATTATATCATCCTTTTTCCTCTGTTCCTCCCTACTAATTACTGGCTCTGACACCGATTGCTCGGCGCCAGAGCCTTCTATATAATTAAGTAGTTTAGTTAAATCGTCCATGTACACATCTCCTATCTACTTATTTAGAAGCTTATTAGTTTCTTCTATACAGTATTCTAGNTTTTCTTTGTCATGCTCAATACCCCAATCTTTCAGTACTCTCTTAATTCTCTCTGGGATTGAAAGCTTTTCAGTTACTAGTCTACCATTTTCATCCACTGAATACATTATACTATACCCAGATTCATCATATTGGATAGGCTCCATAAAATGGTACTTACTACCTAAGAACTCTCCATATAGTCCCACCTCGTTAATTGCAGGTGTTACTCTTGAACAATCAAGCTTATCTAATTCTTCTGAGTCGTGCTCTAACATCCAGTGTTGCATTGTATAGAATTTATCACCGTTATATACATCAAATACTGGTTTAATATCCTCTACACCACCGTTGAACCCAACTTTTTCCACGCCTCTAAATATAGCTACTCTACAAGATACAACTTCACCATTTCCATGCCTACCAAACTCGTCTGTACCTCTAGAACTTCTGTACTTAGATATCATTCCAACAGTTCCTGGCTTGATGCCTTTAAACATTTCAGCCTTATCCTCAAGGGTGTACTCTTTATTATTACTAAGGTGTCTGTGTAAATTCATCTTGTCATTTACTTCTTTATCCTGAGATATTATTGAAAGAGCAATGCCCTCACTTAACATTTCGTCTAGCTTGTTTGATAACAGCTCAAGGATATTCTTCTGAATGAAGATTGAAGCCAAATCCATTGTAATTGAATAACCAAAATGTTCTTTATCAAAAGTTCTAATAGCTGCCTCTATAAAATCTATAGTTTGTACAGAACCTAACTGGTCGAACCTTTTATATACATTGAATAATGCAGTTTTATTCTCGTCATTAACAACAAAATAGTCTTGCAACTGTTTAGCCATAGCTATAACCCTTTTCTCGTCAGCTGTCATAGCCTTAGGAGCTACAATATCAGTATTGAATACTCTGCCTGACTTCATTCCACCAAGTACGCACATAGTGTTTATAGTGTAAGCTGTTTTCTCTGAAGAGTATAATTGCATATGCACTCTGCTATCGTTTATAAATTTATTGAATGCATCATTTAACCAAGGGTCTACTAATTCAATACCTTTGAAGTCAAACATATAATCAGTATCTTCAGTCAACAAAGCCGCTAAAATCTCCCAAGCCTTGTTATTAGTTTTTGAAATAGTGTCCACCGTGTAAACTTCTCTGACTATGATATTTTTCATACCTAAATCCCCCTATTTTATAATGGTAAATATTACAAAGTCCTATTCAAAGCTAATTGACCTTCGTTAGCGTTTCTTTTTCCTCAACCTTATAAATATAATTTTACCACAACTTTTTAATTTTGTCAACTATTTTGTAAAATTTCTCGAAATTTTTATTTTTTTATCCAACTGTATCATTGATTTTACTATCTGTATTATTATATTTTCATATGATAACTACTTTTCAATTTAGGGGTATTTGATTATATATTTAGGTATTACTTTATTTAATGTTATTTTACCGTTTCAGTGTCAATAATCTAATAAATTTAGCTCCCCCAACTACTCAAACCAAATTTATTACTTTTACTAAACGTTGATAACCATTATAAAGTCGTTATTCCATCAACTAGCTACACTATTGTATATCTTATTTCCCTATTTTATCAATTTTCAGTGTGATTTAGTATTTCCTTTAGACGTTCTAATCTTTCCTTATCAATATCTGATAAACGCTTAGAGGATATTAAATAATTGAAATACCCTACCTTCTCGCTCTCAATATTTTTACTTATATATTCTACATGAGTTTTAACATAAGGTGCAATTGTCATTATAAAGTCGTCAAAGTCCTTATCTCCCAACTCTGTATTATATACATTATTATCAAGGTTCAATACTAATTTATCCCTCAACCCCACATCACTATATTGAGATGATAACTCAAATATTAATTGAGGTATATCTTCTATACTATGAGTTTTATATATTAATCTATCAATGCCATTTCCAAATATCTTCTCAAGTTTCGTTTTACAATACTGTATCTTAGCTTGAGTTGTATTAAATGATATTTGTTCTCCACTTTCTTCAGAAAGTACTTCATTTATTTCTCTCTTAGTTACATCGTTGAATATATACATTTTAGTTTCCCTATTTATTATCTCTGTATCCTTCAATAATATAACAATGTCCTTTAATAACTCTTGNCTTTCTATATCAATTTTCATATTCTCTACAAACCCGATTGGTCTTACCCTCATATTTCCATGTTCGTCTACAAAACTATTACAAACCCTTCTTAAAGTCAATAGTATATTATTCCTAGCCATTGCATCTTCCTCCTTAATATATTAATCCCATCTTACGTATTATTGAACCCATATCAGGCAATGTACTACTCCTCATATCGTATTCTTTCAATACTATCGAGCATATATCATATAATACATTGTCTATATTTTTTCCTTTATTATTTCCTTTGAATGTTATTGTATCATCAATCAACTCTAAATTATTCTTTAAATGAGTTCCGTCTATTACTATAGTCCTAATATCATTATAATTGAGTTTATCTCTAATACTATCAATATCTCTCTCATAATTAAAAGTGGTTCCTATATATATTAAAGCTAACTTAATTTCATCTATATAGATATCCACCTTTTTATCAAAGATTTCCTTGTTTAATTCAACTTTGTATATCAAACTAAAG
>JGI24707J26582_10001576_pt1 | contig 17869 bp, 11 predicted proteins | sample BioPla1DNA1_FD_26582 | JGI IMG/M metagenome (IMG submission 26582)
TCCAAATCATCCGTATTTAAATAGGCAACCGCTATATCACATAAGATTACGGGGTGATTTAAATCATATATCAAAGCTTTTTTGAAATATCTCAGAGCTTCCTCGTACCTCTCCCCCCTTAAAAGCTCATTGCCTCTCCCTTCATATGATTCCATGATATGGAGCCTTACCCTTTCATTCTTTTTGAACTCCGGGTTTTTTGCTATGAGCTCTTCAAAATACCCGATCGCCGTTTCATATTCTTCTGTTTTATTATGTTTAATTGCCAACCATAGTAATTTATCTAATTCATCCCTCGAACGCTCTGTTCCTATTTGATCCCTGAGCCTTCTGTATGGATTGTTATTTTTGTTCTTCAGGGAGAGCTCGAACAATCTGTTGGATAGAACCAAAATCCTTTTACTGATGTCTATTTTATCGATGTATGTCTTAGGAATATTATTTAATCCTAAATATGCTCCCGATAGGGCCAAAACCATGGTTGTTACTGTATAATTTCCTTTAATGCTCAGACACTCTTTTAATGCTTCCCCAAAATCATTGGGATTCTTTAAAAAGATATATAAAGATATGGGGACGGATTCCAGTACATTGTTGCTGCAACCCCATTGCTCTATTATCTGTTTGATGGAAAGGTCATCCATAATCCATTCCTTGAGTATATGGCCAACCATTATGTATAAATTAGCAACATCATTGTTTTTTCCTGCAGTATACACCTTGGTTTCTATACCCTTTATTCCTTTGCTCGTAACATCAACAAGTTTTTCAGAATCCTTTTTGTTCTGCAGGGAAAAGGCGGGTGTGTTCAGTAAATATGCTATAACTGTGGAAAAAATAATACTTGCGGCGATGGCGGTCTCTTCTGTATGGGTAATAACAGCTTGGATCGACGCAATGAGTTTTAATGCAGTAAAGTCCCCATAACTCACCAACGCAGAAGGTATACATCTGAATACGCAACTATTTTCCAACGAAGCCACACCACTTTTATACCACCCTGTATTGTTGTTTTTATAATTTATAGCAAATTGTTTGATTGTTTTGTCTCTTGTTAAAATCGGGCTCCGGACGAACCTATTGGCTAGGTCTTCGGGATCGAAACGTTGGTTGATAATCAGGGATTCTGCAAACAAAACAACAGCTTCAGTTTGTTCTGTGCTTTTTAAAACGTTAATGTTTCTCCCGTTTTTTAGAAAATAGGTGGTATGCTTTGATTCTTTCAATTTTTGTTTTCTCAAGGCATTCCCAAAAACATCCCCAATGGACAGTCCCATTATAGCACCACTGATTTTGTCCCTATAATCTATATTTGGCAATGGAACCAGGTTTACATTTTCCTTATTTATATTTAAATCAGGCATCCCTATATTTTCCATCAGGAATGTATATATTTCCTCCAATATGCCTATATTCATTAACTAAACATCCCTTCATACCTTACTTATTCAATACCATAAGTAATTTATAAAACCGTATTCCTACATTTAGATATTCTACAAATAAACAATTTTTCCTTTACGTTACATATAATACTTTTGCTAATTTTCGGGGTCTAATTACTATGGATTGTCAGTACCTCTATCCTCCGAGGTCCTATGTGACGGATTTTTTTGAAATTCTATATCATCCCGGCAAATCCCGGCACATTGATTTCCGGCTCCCGGCCCCCAATACAGGTTTGCTCATAAAATATTGACTTATGACTATTTTCATGATATATTTTTAAAAAAGAATAAGCCTTTAAATTGGTACTGTGAGACCAAAAAGGATCAAGTTTAACCTCAGAATATAATACATTTACTACTACTGTTCAAGGTTTAATTTCTAACCTCTTTGGTTACTATATAGGACCGATGAGGTTATTTATTTTGCCTTAAATTAGCTCAAATAAGATTAACGATAAATATAACTCCTAAAAATAGAAAAGAGAGGAAATAGGATGATGCTGCAGGGTAGACATATTATAGATGCAAGTGATTTATCAGTTGAAGAATTGAGCACGATAGTTAATCTGGCACTTAAGATGAATGCAGATCCCGAAAAATTCAGCAATCTATGTAAAGGTAAAATTTTGGCCACATTGTTTTACGAACCCAGCACCAGAACGCGTCTGAGCTTTGAATCCGCAATGCTGAGAATGGGCGGATCCGTTATAGGGTTCTCGGATGCAGAAACCAGCTCGGTGAAAAAAGGGGAAAATATTGCAGATACCATAAGGGTTTTGAGCAACTATGCTCATATTGTCGTAATGCGCCACCCCAGGGAAGGGGCCCCACTCCTTGCGTCCCAATATTCCAGGGTTCCTGTTATAAACGGGGGTGACGGAGGACACCAACACCCTACCCAAACCTTAACCGATATACTGACCATAAAATATTATAAAAAAGACATAAGAGATATTAAAATCGCTATATGCGGGGATTTACTGTTCGGAAGAACAGTTCATTCTTTGCTCAAAACTTTAAGCAGGTTCCCAAATATAGAATTTGTACTAATTTCACCGTCTGAATTAAGAATACCATACCATCTAAAAAACAGTATTATAGAAAAACACAACGTGAAAATTTTTGAAACCACATCCCTGGAGGAGCATATAAATGATGTAAATGTACTATATATGACCAGAATTCAGAAAGAAAGATTTTTCAGTGAGGACGAATATATTAAACTAAAAGGCAGTTATATTTTAACCCCGGAAAAGCTTAAACATGCCAGAAAGGATTTGTTATTAATGCATCCGCTACCAAGAGTTAACGAAATAAGTTACGAGGTAGATATGGACCCCAGGGCGAAATATTTTGAACAAGCAAGGCTCGGTGTATTTGCAAGAATGGCGCTTATAGCTCTGCTACTAGGAAGGAGTCACTGATGCTCAAAGTAACGGGAATTACACAAGGTATAGTAATAGATCATATTAANACAGGAAACGGATTNAAAATTTTTAATAAGCTGAGATTGGACAAGTTGGATACCACGGTAGTTTTGCTTATGAATGTAGATAGTAAGGCCTTAGGTAGAAAAGACATTATAAAAATACAGGATTACACAGATATAAATATAGATATCCTGGGGCTCATTGACCAAAATGCAACTATAAATATTATAAAGAACAGCAAAATTATTTCCAAAACAAAGGTTGAAATTCCTAAGAAAGTAAAGGGATTATTCCAGTGCAGGAATCCGCGTTGTATAACAACCATAGACGACTATGCCATATCGGAATTTACATTAGTCCCTAATGAAGATAAATTACAATATCGTTGCAATTATTGTGAAGAAATCACTGAATATAAATTATAAGTACAATAACACATAAAAATAATTCAGACAAAAACAATTTAAATAAAAAATAGCTCCAAGTAGATGCTACCTTGGAGCCGGTTCTATTGTGACAGGCAAATCGTTAATTATGAACAATTTCTTGAAGCCTGCCCACAACTTGTCTACCCCTTCTTTTCTTAATGAAGATATGGGTATAATTTCGTTTTCTGATGACATTCCAAGTTCTTTGCGAATCGTTTTGAAATGTTTTTGATAATTACCCCTTGATATTTTATCGGATTTTGTTGCAACAACAATTGTTCCGTATCCATAATGTTTTATCCATTCATACATCATCCTATCGTCCGCTGTAGGCTTGTGACGGATATCCACCAAAAGTATTACTTCATATAGATTTTTCCTANCCTCTAAATAAGTTTCTATCATTTTTCCCCAATTTGCTTTTTCACTTTTAGATACCTTTGTATAGCCATAGCCCGGAAGATCGACCAAATAAAACTCTTTATTGACTAAATAAAAATTAATTGTACGGGTTTTCCCCGGACTGGAGCTCACCCTGGCCAGATTTTTTCTGTTTAACATGGTGTTTATGGTGGAAGATTTCCCTACATTAGACCTTCCAACCAATGCAATTTCCGGCTTTTCATCATCAGGATACTGTTTTGGAGATACAGCACTAATTGTTATTTCAGAGCTAACTACTTTCATTTACCCCATCCCTTTTAAATGCATGTTTCAGTACATCATCCATATGCTGAGCAAAAACAAATTCAAGTTTGCGTTTAACATTTGTCGGTATATCCTCCAGATTTTTTTCATTATCTATTGGTAGTATCACCTTTTTTATGCCTGCTCTGTTGGCTGCAAGCACTTTTTCCTTAACTCCGCCTATAGGCAGGATCCTACCCCTCAACGTAATTTCTCCCGTCATTGCAACATCTTTATATACAGGGACATTAGTCAAGGCGGATATTACGGCAGTTGTCATTGCTATACCTGCGGACGGACCGTCTTTCGGAATAGCACCTTCGGGAATATGAATGTGTATATCCAAATCTTTATGAAAATCAGGATTGATCTTAAGATCCCCAACTTTTGAACGTATATAACTTATACCTGCCTTCGCGGATTCTTTCATAACATCGCCCAGTTGTCCTGTAAGCACAAGTTTGCCTTCTCCTTTCATGGGAGTGACCTCTACAGACAAGGTGTCCCCACCTACAGGAGTCCAAGCCAAACCCCTTACAACACCTACTTCATCTTTTTCATTTACCATATCATATCTATAAATAGGATTACCCAGATATCTTTTTAAACCCTTCGGGGTAACACTAACAAAGGTAATTCCCTCTTCTACAATCCGCTTCGCAGCCTTACGGCATAAATTCGCAAGCTGCCTTTCCAGGTTTCTGACTCCTGATTCCCGAGTATAATAATTAATAATATCCCTTATAGTTTTTTTAGATACCTTTAATGCACCTTCTTCTAAACCGTGCTCCTTGATCTGTTTAGGCAACAAATGTATTTCAGCAATTTTGAGCTTTTCTTCCTCAGTGTATCCCGCAATTCTAATTACTTCCATCCGATCCAGTAAGGGTCTCGGTATTGTGTCCGTGCTGTTAGCTGTGGTAATAAACATTACATTTTCAAGACTGAAAGGAAATTCTAAATAATGGTCTGTAAAATCGTGGTTTTGTTCAGGGTCCAGGACCTCAAGCAGTGCGGAAGCAGGGTCGCCCCTGAAATCGCTTGCTAATTTGTCGACCTCATCAAACAGAAATACCGGATTTTTACTTTTTACCTGTCTGATAGATGTGATAATCCTGCCGGGGATGGCACCTACATAAGTTCTTCTATGCCCTCTGATTTCGGCTTCATCCCTTACCCCACCTAAGGACATCCTTGCAAATTTTCTGTCCAGGGACCTTGCTATTGATTTTGCAATAGAGGTCTTACCTACCCCGGGCGGTCCTACAAGACATAGGATTGGCCCTCTCATAGTTTTGGAAAGTTGTCGAATAGCCAGGTATTCCAATATCCTTTCTTTTACCTTTTCCAAGCCATAATGGTCCTCATCTAAAATTCGGGCCGATTTTTTAATATCAAGTGTATCTTTTGTTTCCTCGTTCCAGGGCAGGTTTAAAGCCCAATCTATATAACTCCTTATTACTCCTGTTTCAGCTGAAGACGGAGAAAGCCTTGACAGTCTGCTTATCTCTCTCCCGATTTTTTCGTTTAATTCCTTGGAAAGTTTTAATTTTTTAAGTTTTTGTTTGTATTCATCTACTTCTTCTACCAGGTTTTCTTCTTCACCCAGTTCTTTTTGTATTGCTTTTAACTGTTCTCTCAAATAATACTCTTTTTGCACCTTGTTAATTTGACTTTTGACCCTTTCACTTATTTTTTGTTCAATCTCTAAAATTTGTATTTCTTCTAACAATATTCTATATAATGTTTCCAATCTGAGTTTCGGGTCAAAGGCCTCTAACACTTCCTGTCTTTTGCTCGGGTTCAGTACAATGTTTGAGGCTATAGTATCTGCCAATCTGCCGGGAGTGTCTATTTCGGATACATTTAATAAAATCTCCGAAGAAGCCTTGTTATCAATTTCTATATATTCAGTAAATGCATTTATAACACTGCGCATCAGGGCATCGGTTTCTATATCTTTAACCATTTCTATCCGGTCTATTTGCTCCACTACTTCTACAACAAAAAAGGGATCCTCCTGTAATATATTTGCTATTTTAGCTCTTGAAATCCCTTCAACCAGTATTCTAATGGTGTCCCCGGGTAATTTAAGCATCTGCTTAATTTTTGAAATTGTGCCCACCTTGTAGAAGTCTTCAGGTGTAGGCTCATTTATCTCTGCTTTCTTTTGAGAAGCTAAAAATATTAATTGGTTGTTTACCATGGCCTCTTCCAAGGCGTTAATAGAAGCTTCCCTACCTATATCAAAATGCATTATCATATATGGAAAAACAGTTATACCACGTAGAGGAATTAAAGGAAGCCTGCGTTTTGTTCTGCTGTCTCTATATAATTCCATATTATCATCTCCTCATATAATATGCTTTGTATTATAATTATTTATTGTATATGTTCAATATATATCTATTGTTCCATTTTAGCAATTGACAATTATTATACCCTTTTATGCAGACTCTTTCAATATTTTATTTACCCTAATTTTTATTTACCCTAATTCAAAACGATATATCAATAATATATATACTATTATACAATATCAAAATAGCACAATGCAATGCAGTGTGCTATTACCCAAGTTGTTTGCCTCAAATTTTGGAATTTAGTTTTACCATATTTTTGTCAAACACCTGATATGTTTATCTATGGACAACTTTCCTAATCATTAAGGAAATTCTTGTTCTCCAGAGCTGCAATAAATGGAAACGAATCCTGTATGCCTTCATTTCCGCCCCCATTTTTCCCTTCATGCAAGGCCAACCATATAACCTCATCTATGTTCTCTATAGGTATCACTTCCGTTTCCAGTTTTTTAAATCGTTCCTGATAATTATCTTTTGGAATTAATACCCTTGTACAGCCTGCTCTTTTTGCCGCCTCGATTTTTGCCGGAACCCCTCCAACAGGTTTTATCTTCCCCCTAATAGACAGTTCCCCGGTCATTGCAATTTTGTTATCAACCGACCTCTCCGTAATAGCGGAATATATTGCCGTAGCCATGGCAATTCCGGCGGAAGGGCCGTCTATCGATATACCTCCGGGAAAATTCAGGTGTATGTCATAGTTTCTCGGATCCACATTCAAGAATTTTCTGATTACCGTCAGTACATTATCCACAGAATCCAGAACTGTACTCCTTTTTTTAAGGGTTTTCCCGGATAGGTTTGTTTCCTCCCTGTCGACGGTTCCCGTTACAATAACCCTGCCTTCCCCGTCTACAGGTATTTTTATGGCAGAGGCCTCTATTTCTATTATAGTGCCCATTTGTATATTATACACGGCGAGTCCGTTAACATATCCAACAGAAGGAGCTTTCCATATTCCTTTTTCCAATCTGGGGGAATATTGCCCACTTTCTATAACCCATTCAATATCCTCCAAAGTAATTTTTTTTCTGTCCTGAGTCAAAGCCAGTCCACCTGTTATTTGTATCATATTAACCGCTTCTCTACCGTTAGTGGCGTATTTTTTGATCTCTTCCANTGCTCNTTCTTCAATTTCCAAATTGCTTTTTTTACAGGCTCTGTCGGCGATGATGCCTATTTCTTCCGAAAAAAGCGGTCTAAAATAAATTTCAACACATCTCGACCTCAAGGCAGGGGGCATATCTGAAGGGGTTTTTGTAGTAGCACCGATTAATCTGAAATCTGCCGGCAATCCCTTTTGGAATATTTCATGAATATATTTTGGAATTTTTGTATCCTCCGAATTATAATAGGAGCTTTCCAAAAATATCTTCCTGTCTTCCAGAACCTTGAGCAATTTATTCATCTGCACAGGATGTAACTCGCCGATTTCATCTATAAATAGGATTCCTCCGTGTGCTCTAGTTACCGCTCCCGGCTTGGGCTGGGGTATACCCGCATTTCCCATTTTACCCGCACCCTGATAAATAGGATCATGAACAGACCCCATTAAAGGGTCCACTATTCCCCTTTCATCAAAACGCAGTGTTGTGGCATCTAATTCAATAAATTTTGAATTAATATTGAATGGAGAAAATTTATTTTTTTTGGCTTCTTCCAATATGACCCTGGCCGCTGCTGTTTTCCCCACCCCCGGTGGGCCGTAAATTAAAACATGATGGGGATTAGGGCTGCAAAGCGTAGCTCTTAGTGCTTTTAATCCGTCTTCCTGCCCAACTATGTCTCTAAGAGAATCCGGTCTTGTATATTCAGACAAAGGAACCGTTAATGAACGTTCACGCATTTCTCTCAGAACATTCATTTCTTTTTTCGATTTTTTCTCTATCACATTCTTACGTCCATATTGATTTTTTAATAAATTTAAAAAATAAAGACCTATGATTATAGCGAAGAAAAATTGTATCAAAAAAAAGATATCAGGCAAAATAAACACTCCTCCTGTGGTTCGGCTAAACAGCCCGGATTTCCAATATAGTATGTGCACATAATATCTTTTTTATGACCCGAATCAGATAACCTGTAAGTCTTTGTAACATTTGATACCATACAGTGTTGTAGATTCTTTGACCGCCCTGAGTACAGCTTGTTCAATTGTGCGTGCCGCCAATACACCAACCACATTAATATCCGCAGGTATTCTTCCTGTCGCCAAGGCAAATATGGTGTCCCCGTCAACCATTGTATGAGCCGGCCTCATGGTTCTCGCATATCCGTCATGTGCCATAGAGGCAATTTTGTTTGCCTGAGCTTTGGTCATTTGCGCATTTGTAACAACAACACCTATGGAGGTGTTCCTGCCGGTAATGTTTTTTTCATTATAATTTTGTATCATGAAACTTTCGCTATTGACGAAGGTTTTTCCATCCTCAGCTAAGGCTCCGGCTATTATGTTTCCATTCTTGGGATCCACAATATCACCAAAACTATTGACTGCAACAATTGCACCAACGATTAAATCTCCGACCTGTATATAGTAACTTCCCAGACCGCTTTTCATAGAATTGCCGAGACCAAACAATTTTCCCACAGTTGCACCGGTCCCGGCGCCTATGTTTCCCTCCGACCAATTATCGGTTTCCGAATTAACACAGGCATTATAGCCCATTTCTTTGTCGGGTCTGACCCTGAAATCCCCTATTGTCAAATCGAAAAGCACTGCACCGGAAACTATGGGCACCTTTGTAACTTCCACATCAAATCCGATATCTTTTTGCTCCAGATATTGCATAATCCCGGCAGCNGCNTCCAATCCGAACGCGCTTCCTCCGGTGAGCAGAATNCCATGAACCCTATCTACCATATTAACCGGATCCAGCAAATCCGTCTCCCTGGTTCCGGGGGCCCCGCCCCTTACATCTACACCTGCCACGGCGCCTTCTTCACATAGTATAACCGTACACCCTGTTGCGGCCTTTATATCTTGGGCATGGCCCACCCTGATGCCGGGTATTTTTATATGGTTTTTCTCTAACATATAATCATCTCCTTTTGTGCCGGGCGTGTCAAGGGGACGTTTCCGTGTCAAGGGGACGTTTCGGTTGACACATCGCGATGTGTCAACCGAAACGTCCCCTTGACACACCGTCCCCTTGACACACCCTTGACACACAGATAAGAAAATGCCCCAACCTAAGTTAGGACATTTCTTATGATGCGGATTCTTTCGGGTCTTTTTTATCTAAATCAGTTTTATCCGATGTTTTTAAAACAGTTTCAGGTTCACTCTCATTAACAATGGTATCTTCCGTAATAATAACCTTTTCAACATCTCCCCTGGATGGGATTTCGTACATAATATCCAACATAACCCCTTCTATAATGCCCCTTAACCCCCTGGCGCCGGTTTTTATATCCATTGCCTTTTGAGCTATCATTTTAAGCGCTTCTTCTTCTATTTCCAGAACTACGCCATCGATTTCAAACAATCTTTTATATTGTTTGGTAAGAGCATTTTTAGGTTCCGTCAGTATTCTCACCAAATCCTCTTCACCTAATTGATCAAGGGTCACTACCACAGGTAATCTACCGACAAATTCCGGGATGAGCCCAAACTTTAACAGGTCCTCAGGCTGTATCTTTTTCAATATAGAACCCAAATCCGTAATTTTTTTACTTTCAATTTTAGCTCCGAAGCCCATAGAACTGTTGCCAATACGTTTTTGGATAATTGATTCTATTCCACCGAAGGCACCACCAACAATAAATAGAATATTAGTAGTGTCTATTTGGATAAATTCCTGATGAGGGTGCTTTCTCCCACCTTGCGGCGGCACACTGGCTACTGTCCCCTCCAATATTTTAAGCAATGCCTGTTGTACACCTTCACCGCTTACATCCCTCGTAATGGATGGGTTCTCAGATTTCTTGGCTATTTTATCAACCTCGTCTATATAAATAATGCCCCTTTCGGCTTTTTCAATATCATAATCTGCCGATTGAATAAGCTTGAGAAGTATGTTTTCAACATCTTCACCCACATAGCCCGCCTCTGTTAGGGAGGTGGCATCTGCAATTGCAAAGGGAACATTTAATNTTCTGGCCAACGTTTGCGCTAAAAGAGTCTTACCGGAGCCCGTAGGGCCCAGCATTAAAATGTTACTCTTTTGGATCTCTATATCTTCACCTTTGATATCCTCGATGTTAATCCTTTTATAATGGTTATATACGGCAACAGCTAAGGCTTTCTTAGCTCGTTCCTGTCCAATTACATATTGATCCAATATATATTTTATTTCACTTGGTTTCGGCAGGTCTACCAGGTCAATTTCCATATTTTCGTCGAATTCCTCTTGAATGATCTCCTGGCATAGCTCAATACATTCATCACAAATATATACATTAGGACCGGCAATAAGCCTCCTTACTTGATCTTGGGACTTACCGCAAAAAGAGCATTTTAACTGCTTCTTTTCATCAAATCTGGACATCTTTACACCTCTTTCAAATAGCGACTATTTTATTGTAGTTATTACCTCATCAATTATGCCATATTCTTTGGCTTCGTTTGCTTCCATGAAGAAGTCTCTATCTGTATCCTTTTGTATTGTTTCTAGCGGTTTACCCGTTCTTTCAGCTAATATTTTATTTATTGTATCTCTGGTCCTTAAAATTCGCTCCGCATGAATCCGAATGTCCTCCGCCTGACCTTTTGTTACTCCCAAGGGCTGGTGAATCATAATCTCGGCATTTGGAAGTGCAAATCGCTTATTTTTTTCCCCTGCCGCCAAAAGAAAAGCACCCATGCTCGCGGCCATACCGATACATATAGTAGATACATCCGATTTAATATAATTCATTGTATCATATATAGCCATACCGGCAGTTATGGACCCCCCCGGGCTATTGATATATAGCTGAATGTCTTTATCAGGGTCCTCGGCTTCTAAAAACAGTAATTGGGCTACTACTAAATTAGCGGTAATATCAGTTACCTCGTGGCCCAGGAAAATAATTCTTTCCTTTAATAACCTGGAGAAAATATCAAAAGACCTCTCCCCCCTGTTAGTTTGTTCTACAACCATAGGAACCAATGGCATTTTTTTCACTCCTAATATTTTTATTTTATAATATGTTAAACTAAGCTATTTTGGCATTTTCAACTAGGAAATCAATTGTCTTTCTAAAGACTATACTTTCTTCAATTGATTTTAGTTCCTTTTCCCCTAAATTCGATTTCATTTTTTCGGGATCTTGGCCAAATTGCTCAGCTGTTTTCCGGATTTGCTCATCTAACTCTTCATCAGTTGCTACAATGTTTTCCTGTTTTCCAATCTTTCCAAGTACCAGTTCATTTTTAATGGTTTTGATAGCATCCGTTCTCATTTGTTCTCTCAGATCCTCCCCACTAATTCCTGTCATTTGTAGATAATGCTCCAGGCTCAATCCTTGGTACTGTAGATTGTATCCAAAATCCATCAACATGTTATCTACTTGCCTTTCGATGACTACATCGGGTATTTCAATGTCTATTTTACCAGACACCTGTTCTATAATACTATTCCTTAATTCTTGCTCGGCTCTGTTTTCCGCATTCTTTTCCAATTCCTTCCTAACATCTTCTTTTAATTCATCTAATGTATCGAATTCCGAAACATCTTTTGCAAACTCATCGTCCAATTGCGGGAGTTCCTTTTCTTTTATCTCATGTATTACTACTTCGAAAACAGCCTCCTGTCCCGCTAAATCTTCGGCGTAGTAATCTTCCGGGAAGGTTACTTTTACCTCTACTTCATCTCCTATATTTTTACCCACCAACTGTTCTTCAAAACCGGGTATAAATTGCCCCGATCCGATTGTAAGGCTTTGCTTTTCCGCAGTACCGCCTTCAAAGGCTACCCCGTCTACCATCCCTTTATAGTCAATAATTACCATATCATCTTCTTGTGCGGCTCTATCTTCTATGGCAATCATTCTTGCATTTTTTTGTAATAATACATCCAATTCTTTTTGAATATCCTCTTCTTGTACATTATACTCTTTTTTCTCTACTTCTATACCTTTGTATTCTGCAACCTCAAACTCCGGCATAACCTCTACAACTGCCGTAAATACAACATCCTCACCTTTATCAATTTCTTCAATGTCAATTTCCGGATGATCCACAGGCTTAATATCATGCTGTTTCAGAGCAGTTTCATAAACCTCAGGAAAAACCATTTCAATAGCATCTTCATAGAAAATTTCTATGCCATAAAATCTTTCGATAATCTTCCTTGGGGCTTTTCCCTTTCTAAACCCCTGAATATTAAATTTAGATTTCGTTTTGTTGTAAACTTTGTTGATAGCCTCCTCAAATTTTGCGGATTCTACAACTAATTTTAATGTGATTTTAGTATCTTCCTTTTTTATGATTTCCGAACTCATGCATAGTCCTCCTCTATGGCTTCTATTTTCATGCACTATTTAAAAACACCCATATGGTTAAAGGATGTTTAAAAAACGTACATGGCATAACTTATAATTATCATACTAACTAATACATATACTATTGTCAACAATATCTAAGCATTTTTTGTTATTTTTTATTAATTAATTTATGCAAGGTTTGATATCAAAAAACCCCGAAATTTATCAGGGTTTTTTACAATTTATACATATAAATATTAATTGCTTAATATTTTTTTGTATTTCGGAAGTAATTACAACATGAAACTATCTATTGTGTATTTCATCCCGGCCACCATAACATAATACCATTTATAATTATGGTTGTCAACAGCTTGCCGAAATCAAAAAATTTCCCCCGGACAAGCGGACAAACATAACTATAACGCCAATATATTAACTTCCTTCTCTTTTTAACGCTGTTATGCCGGTACGATGACATTCCAATATACCATAGGGCTTCAGTATTTCTATAAATGCATCTGTCTTTTCGCTGGCTCCGGTAAGCTCCAGTACCAGGCTTTCTTTGCCCACATCTACTATGTTTGCTTTAAATATCCCCGATATACCTATTATATCCGATCTGGTTTTTATATCCGCCTTTACCTTTATAAGCAACAGCTCCCTACAAACAGAATCCTCTTTTTTTAATTCCATGACCTTTTTTACATCTATAAGTTTATTTAACTGTTTTTTTATTTGTTCAACATCCTGTTCATCCCTTTGCAAGGTTATGGTCATTCTCGAAACATCGGGATTTTCCGTCTCCCCTACGGACAGACTGTCAATGTTATATCCTCTTCTTGTAAATAGACCTGAAACCTTACTCAAGACCCCTGATTGGTTTTCTACCAATATGGATAGTATATGCCTATTCATTATTCACACCCCCCGTTTTTAAGAATTTTATTTTTGTACCCGATACTGCCATATGTCCCCATTCCTGTCTGATGCTCAAAACACAACCAAATACATTTGGCATATGGCACTTATCGTTTATTATGGGATAAAATTTCTCGCCATTCCCGCTACAAAAATATATATTCTTTTTATTATATCAGAAAAAACGCCAACTTAAAGAATAATCAAAATGTTTTTACATTCTTACCCCTTGGTTTATATCGAACAAATATAAGTAAGTTTCCTTTACCTTTTTTGCAGTAATTTTTTCCAAGGCTTCCCTATAAAGATGCAACTGCACCTTATACCTGGCTTTTATACTCGAAACATCCCCATTAAACACAACATCGGTTTTATAATCCACCAATACTAATCCGTCTTCTTCCTCGAAGTAACAATCTATGATTCCTTGTATAAGTAATTTCTCCTCGGAACTTTCAGGTAATCCCTTGATTATATCGCTAGCAGGTTTTTCAATAACAAAAGGGGACTCTCTATATATTTTTTCNGACATGAGCATTCTTTTACCTATTCCACTTTCAAAATAACTCGATATTTTTTCTATATTTACTGTTTTAGATTCTTCCTTCGTAATAAGCTCACTTGCTACCATAAAATCTATTTGTTCACCTATCTGTTCCTTGCTGTGAACCTTCTCCAGATTCAGGTGTTGGAGAACAAAGTGCATAATAGTACCTCTCTCCGCCGCAGTAAAAATTTTCTTGCCTTCCATAAATTTTGGGACCTTAGCCAAAGTCGGTATTTGATAAATAATAGAATCCATCTCTTTAATAGTCATTTTCTTAACGTCCGACACGGATAATTTAGACGGTATAAGGGTTGAATCCTTATGTCTATATTCCCAGCTCAATCTGTTATAAATTCCTTCCTTATATTCTGTATAATCATTGGGCGGGAAATCCTCCCTATTAAAATTAATAAGTTTTTCTCTATATTCTTCCTCTTTTAATAATTTTTCTTCCTCTTCCAATACTATAGCTTGTCTTCCTAAAATATTTATTGTCCATTTGGAGTTTTCNCCATTATATTTAGATTCATCAAATTGCAAACCGGCTAACTGTCTCAGGTTTTCTCCATCAGGATGTTTTATGAGAGCGGGTCCTATCCAATCCATATAGTTCCTTCCGTTCATCAAAAAGTAGACATTGTCTGACCTGTTCCATTTTCTAGCCAATCCTTCTATATTTTTTAAGGAACCTACAATGATTAACTTGTCTTTTGGTCTGGTGAAAGCCACATATAAAATCCTCATTTCCTCTGATAAGCTTTCTATTTTAATTTGGTCTCGCATTGCGAGCTTTGCAATGGTATCCCTGTAGATTCTCAAGTCTGGATCGACAAATTTTGGTCCCAGCCCCAGGTCTTTATGCAACAGCACATCGGCGTTGGTATCCATGAGGTTAAAATTTTTCCCCATACCCGCTGCTATTACCACAGGAAATTCCAGCCCCTTACTTTTATGAACGCTCATTATCCTGACTACGTTGTCATTTTCACCGAGTACTTTTGCGGCACCCATATCACCCCGACCACCTTGCAACTTTTCTAAAAACTTTATAAAGTTGAATAATCCTTTGATAGATGTCTTTTCAAATTGGCCGGCACGATCAAACAAAATTCTGAGATTAGCCTGACGCTGGAGACCCCCGGGCATGGCCCCTACATAATGGTAGTAGCCGGTTTCCATAAAAAGTCTCCAAATAAACTGATCTATTTTTATATATCTGGCCTCATCACTCCACCTGTTGAGCTTTTCAATGAAAGAAACAAGTTTATGTTTTAAATTGTCATCATTTTCTTCTATATATTTCTCTATTGCATCATAATAGGTACCGCTCTTATCATGTATTCTGATATTAATAAGTTCNTCTATGGTAAAATTGCTGATGGGGGAGCGCATAACGCTGAGTAGTGGAATATCCTGTCTTTTATTATCAATTACTCTAAGGAGATTCANAAACATGTTCACCTCTATTGCTTCAAAATATCCTGTGCCGGCATCCGCATAAGCAGGTATACCTTCCCTCATAAACACTTCCAAGAAGTTTTGTGCCCAATTTTGAGTTGTCCTTAAAAGCACTACAATATCTCTATATTCCAGCTCCCTATAGGTCCCAAGATTTTCATCATAAATTTTTTCATTTAATAGTTCCCTGATTCTTTTAGCCACAATACGGGCTTCCACTTCTATATCTGTCAATTCCTGCAATTCCTCTTCCATGTCTTCATCTATTTCTGTGCTTTTTTCTATTAAATTAACTTCTATGGATGGGTCATCAGCAGATTCAAAGTTGGCGCCTTGATATAGAAAAACTTTATCATCATAGTCTATTTCGCCCAGTTCCTTTGACATAATATGTTTAAATATATAATTAACCCCGTTTAAAATTTCACCCCTACTCCTGAAGTTCTTGGAAAGATCTATCCGTCTGTCAATATCCTCCTCTGTGCTTTTAAAAGTCTCATATTTTTTTATAAACAAGGTCGGATCTGCCAAACGAAAGCGATAAATACTTTGTTTGACATCCCCCACCATAAAAAGATTATCCTTCCGTTTGATGGATTGAATGAGGGTTTCTTGCACAATGTTGCTATCCTGGTACTCATCTATAAAAATATATTCAAACCTCTCCTTGTACTCTTGGGCTACAGGCTCATCGGCTAAAATTCTGAGAGCATAATGTTCCAGATCGTTAAAATCCACGATCCCTCTGTCGGTTTTTTTCTCTCTGTATGTATTTGCAAATCTTATAACTAATTTATATAGATAATCCATAAGCGGATATAATCTATTTAAGTCCCTTACATGTTCTTCCGGACCGGCAGCAAAAATATTTTCTTTAATGTTCTTTATAATATCCTTTGCCTCGTCCCTTAAACTTTTACATTGTTCCTTCAATTCGGGATTACCGTCCCTGCAAGATTTTAATCTGTCATGTTTTAAGTCATTTAATGTTTCATAGAATGATGTGACAGACAAATTCAAGCTGTCACACAGTTCGTCTATCCAAGCTAAATCTGAAAGTATAGCACCCTCATAAGGGTTCGGTCCTTCAGGTTCCCGTGCAATAACCAAAGCATTGTTTAAAAGGTCTATGGCTGCCTTTAGCCGGGTTTTGACCCTACCTTCAATTGTCCTGACCCAATTGCTGTCATTAAAATCCTCGATAGAAAGTGTGAAATCCTCTACTTTTTCCTTAAGCCATTTTTCCGGATAGGGCTGACTTTGTATGAAGCTATATAACTTTAAAACTAAATCCTGCAACGGTCTATCTTCCTTTGTTCCGCCAAAGGTTTCTACCAATTGAAAAAATAAATCATCTGCCTTTTCATATTCTTTTTCAAATGTTTCTTCCAGGGCTTCGAGCCTCAAAATACCGGTTTCGGTCACATCCCCTACCCTGAAACCGGGATCCACATCTATAACATGGAAATGTCTTCTTATCACATCCATACAAAAAGAGTGTATGGTAGTTATAGACGCTCTGTTGAGAAGACTGATTTGTTTTCTTAAATGTCGTTCGTCCCCGGTTTTTTTATCCATTTCCTTTACAATAGATGCCGCTATTCTTTCACGCATTTCCCCGGCGGCGGCATTGGTAAAGGTCACTACCAAAAGTCTATCTATGTCTATCTTATCCTTTAAAATAATTTGGATAATCCGCTCAACAAGTACGGCGGTTTTACCCGATCCGGCTGCGGCAGATACCAAAATATTGCACCCCCTGCAATTTATGGCTGCCTGTTGTTCTTTGGTCCAGTTCATCGTTATAGCACACCCCATTTCTGTGCCTTATATTCAAAATATATTATATCAGTAGGCTTTCTATATAAAATTAGGTTCCAACCCTGACACAGTAAATTTATTTAATTATATCACATGTAAAACAGGGGTTTTAAAAAATAATCCCAAAACCTTGTTAGATTTTGGGACTATAATAAAAAATAATAAAGCTGTTATGCCAGATTTTAGTAATTTTTATTATTCCATTTTTACTAATGCTTAAACGCAAGATATAAGTAAATCAAACCTATAGCAATATAAAGTTCAGCTATGTGTGTAAAGAAATAGGCTATATAGGCAATTCCCAACAGTGCATAAGGTATACTTATTTTCTTTAAATCCATTGTTATTCGACCCCCCC
>JGI24707J26582_10001582_pt1 | contig 17809 bp, 14 predicted proteins | sample BioPla1DNA1_FD_26582 | JGI IMG/M metagenome (IMG submission 26582)
CAATGTAATTTGGGGTTCCCATCGTCGTTCTAAGGATAAGTCTAATTTTCTTGCTATTTGTGAAGGACCTCTTTGCATAAAAAGATCCGAATAATCTGTAGGATTAAATAAAGGATCTAAATCTCGAATATAAAGGCCTGGTTTAGGTTTTCCTTCTTCTGCTTCTAAAATAATAAATATACCTGTCGTTCTTTGTTGTCTTAATATAAAAATTACTTGCTCTGCAATCTGATCTAAAAAAGCTATTGATACATTGTAGTTTTCTTGAAACTGATCATACGTTATACTTTCTTCCCTTAAAAATCGATTAAACTCTTCTTGAATATATCTTTCAAATCCTTCTAATTTGGACCATCTATGAATCATTTCATTTTCTATATAGTTTTTACGCCCTACCACTCGTTCATTTAATATATCAAAAGAATTTTTACTAATTCTATCTATTGTGCCACCATGTAATAAAATAACTGTAAATAACAATGCTTGAACAAGTATAATAACCAACATAGGATACAACAATCGATTCATCATCGAATGATGGCATAAAATATCTTTCTTCATTCTAACAACCTCATCTTATCTTTCTTGCACTTACTGTAAAAGAACCTGTAATTTTATTTTAAAATCTAATAACCATTTTTCAAAATTTTCATCTGTTAAAAAAGGCTTTATCGCCTCTTCTTGTGATTGTCCTTGTGCCATATATTGACATATAATTTTACGATCTGTTTGTGCCTTAATTAGTAATGCATCCTCTAAAATATGTCGTGCTTCTGTACCTTTAGAAAATACTGAACTCGTATATAACCTACTATCCTTGATTTGATCTAAAACAATAGGTAGCGCTAAATGTGAAATAGTCATATTCTCATCTTCATATAATTGTAATTGTTTTTGGATAAACTTATAATCATTCGCCTGTTTCTTCACAGGCAAATACGCAGATTGAATAGAAAATTGTGTATTTCTTTCTGCTTCAGTAAACCATTTTAAAAATTCTACGGAAGCGTATTCCTTAATAAAATCTGATTTTACTACTACCATTCCAGCCCCTTGCTGTACTGCATAGGGAACAGTTCCTTCAAAATTAGGTAACGGAAGTACCATCGATTCAATCGAGTAACTTTCTTGATCATTAATAGCTACCTGATCCGGAAAATAAACCATACTAGATGTAGATCCTACAAATGCAATAATGTCTCCTGTTTTTATATCATCCGAACGAAAACGCCCTACTGCCTTATAATACCCCTTGACATAAGGAATATAAAAACAATCCCATAATCTTCTCATAATATCATCATTTATTTGAACTTTTACTTGTCCATTTTTCACTTCAAATATTTCTTGTCCTAATTGTTTTGACCCTACCAACATATAATTTGCCATAGCATCTCTACCAAAAAAAGATTTTCCACCACTCCAACCATAATAAGCTTTCGACGTTTTAGCTATTCCTTCCCACGTAGCAAGATCCTCTATTCTTGAACCTGTATCTGCTGCAAAAAGATCCCAAACTGTCTTATTTACCATCATAATTTCAGTAGCTTTGGCAATAGGAAATATTTTTAATTTCGAACCTGATAAAGACCTCCCTTCCTCAATATAAGCATCTACGTATTCATGTATTTCTTTTTCTTTTATATAATCATCTATATTGGCTAATAATCCCAACTGGTCCATATAATAAGCTGTATCTGAATAAGCGGAAAATAAATTGGGCAATTTATTTTCTGCTTTCTCTTTTTTTATAAAATCCATAATATTCGAATTCAACTCATTCATATTCACACAAGCAATTGCTTCTACAAAAATTCCTTTTACATACCCTTCTGTTTCATTAAACTCTTTTACCATTTTATCAAATGCTATCTTTTGTGCTCCATAATAAGAATGCCATAAAGTAATCGTAACCGGATCTTGAGAATTCGATTCTAAGAACTCATTAGAATTGCTCTTACATCCCATAAAAAGAAATATTAAAAAAAACGCCAATAATCTGAACATTCCGTCCTTTATCATCCTCATTCCCCCATATTTTTAAGAACATACTAAANAAGTATAGATTCTTTATATCTTGTTGTCAATATCCATTAAAGAAAAAAATGTTTGCATTTTAATAAGAAATGTATTATGATATATAAAATTTTAACCTATAATAAGGATGAAAATTTCATTTATATATATCCTATACTGTATTTCTATCTTAGTGATCGTATGTAATATTCTAAAATCAATTAAATCTATACAAAAACGAAAGGATGAATACCATGGCTTTAAAATTTATACATCTTCTTCCATCACCAGAAGAAATTATGACAGAAATACCCATGCCAACTTATTTAATTAAATTAAAAAAAGAACGAGATGAAGAAATTAGAAAAGTTTTTTTGGGAAAAAGTAAAAAATTCTTATTAATTATTGGTCCTTGTTCTGCAGATGATGAGGATGCGGTATGTGATTATGTAGAACGATTAGCAAAAGTACAAGAAAAAGTAAAAGATACTATTCTAATTATTCCTAGAGTTTATACAAACAAGCCACGAACAACAGGAGAAGGATATAAAGGAATGGTTCATCAGCCTCATCCTGATCAAGCTGCCAATATGTTGGAAGGAATTCATGCTATCCGCAGGATGCATATCAATGCCTTCAAAAGCTCTGGTCTCTCCTCTGCTGATGAAATGTTATATCCTGAAAATTATTCTTACCTAGATGATGTATTAAGTTATGTAGCTATTGGAGCTCGTTCCGTGGAAAATCAACAACATCGCCTAACTGTAAGCGGTCTCGAAATTCCTGCTGGAATGAAAAACTGTACGAGTGGAGATATTTCTATTATGTTAAACTCGATTAAAGCAGCTCAACTACAACATACATTTATTTATCGTGGTTGGGAAGTAGAAACTAGCGGAAACCCTTTAACTCATGCTATTATGCGTGGTGCAGTAAATAAATATGGTCAAAATATTCCTAATTATCATTATGAAGATTTGATTGCATTAATCGAAGAATATGAAAAACGTAAATTATCAAATCCCTCTATCATTATTGATACTAATCATGCCAATTCCATGAAACGTTTTGCAGAACAACCTCGTATTGCTATGGAAATTGTAAGAAATCGAAAATATAGCTCTATTTTAAAAGAAAAAGTGAAAGGTTTAATGATTGAAAGTTATTTAGAAGAAGGCAATCAATCGATTGGTGGAAATCATATTTATGGTAAATCCATTACAGATCCATGTCTTGGTTGGAAGGATACAGAAAAAATGATCTATCATATTGCAGAACGATTATAAGAATGCTACAATACTCCCTAGGAGGGTTGTACGATGAAAAAATCTGTAAAAATGTGGTGGATTACTACTTTGTTATTTACTATTGTATCCTATATTTTTTTAATTCGAATACGCCATAATTCTTGGTATATTTTTCTAGGAATTCTTATTCTTTATTTAGGTGTGAATTACATTGTTTTTTTAGGTACTGCTCTAGGTATTACTGGTTATTTCTTTCAAGTAGTTCTAAATAAAGAACAAACAGCGATTTCCTTTTATGAAAAAGCACTAAAACATAATACTAAAAGTGGCTATGCATTAGCGGCTTATGGGCTTATTCTATTAAAAGAGGGACAAAACGAGAAAGCACTATCATTATTTGAAAAACTTCATATGATTGATCCTTCTATTATGATAGAAAAAATTGCCTATACCAATAAAGCTGTTTGTTTATGGAAAATGAATAAAATAGATGAAGCCATTGAAACTTTAAATAAAATGAATGAAAAATTTGATTATATAAGTGCTAGTACTTATACTACTTTAGGATTTTTATATTTATTAAAAAAAGAATATGACAAAGCTTTAGAATACACCAACAAAGCATTAGAAGATACCCCAAATCATGGTCCTGCATTGGATAATATGGGACAAATTTATTTTTATCAAAATGATTTAAAACAGGCAGAAAAATATTTTAAAAAAGCATTAGAAGAAAAAAGTACGATGGTTGATAGTAAATATTATTTAGGATTAACCTATGAAAAACAAGGAAAAATAGATTTAGCAAAAGAGTATTTTAAAAAAGCATATGAAAGTAATGTAAATGCTTTTAGTACCATTACTTTTGAACAAGTGAAAGAAAAATATAATCAGTATTTTTAAAAAAATTTTTAAAAGCAGCAAGACGGTAAATACCCGTAACTTACTGCTTTTTTATTATCTATTTTTTCATTTCATTCATTCGCTGTCTTACTACTTCATAAAGTAAAATACCACCTGCTATCGCTGCATTTAAAGATTCAGCTTTTCCTATCATNGGTAATTTTACTCTATAATCNGTCATTTTCGATACTTCTTCTGTTAAACCACGACCTTCATTACCAATTAAAATACCTATTCCTTGTTGCAAATTAATTTTATAAGGTGAAAGAATTCCTTCTAAATGAGCAGCTAAAATTTTGATTCCTTGTTCTTGTAATGTCAAAATACTATCAAGTAAATTTACCCCTGTTATAATAGGTAAATGAAAAATAGACCCCATCGTACTTCGAATGACTTTGGGACTATAAAGATCTACAGTCCCTTTGGATAAAATAATTCCCGTAGCTCCTGCCGCATCTGCAGTCCGAATTAAAGTACCTAGATTTCCTGGATCCTGAATTTCTTCAATTAAAAGAAAAAAGGGATTAGTAGATAATGAGAATATTTGTTTTTCTATTTCTTTTTGATCATATTTTTTTTGTTCTACAATAGCAATAACCCCTTGAGGTGTTTGAGTATCACTTAGCTTTTGAAATACAGTATCATCTACGATAGAATATAAAACATTGGGAAATCTAGAATACATATAAGTAGAAAGCCACCATTGATTTTCCTTTTTTTCATAGAAAGATTTTTGAATAAAATATTCCTTGATAGTCCAATCTATTGGAACTTCTTCCATCATTTTTTTTCCTTCTATAACAAATAAACCTGTTTTATCTCTTTCTCTTCTTTTTTGTAAAGCAATCCCTTGACGTATTTTAATATTTTGTAAACTAGTAATCATAAAAAACTCCTTTATATCAATGCTAACTTACTCAAATCTTCATTTGATCCAATAACAACCAGTATATCATCTTTATGTAAAATGACATCTGCATTCGGAGATATATTAATTTCACTTCCATGTCGAATAGCCATTACATTAATACCATATTTAGCACGAATATTAAGCTCTTTTAAACTTTTTCCTATCCATTCTGGTAAAGTTCCTGTTTCTACCAAACTATACTCAGAGGAAAGTTCAATAAAATCTACAATATTTTTAGATACTAATTTATTAGCTACTCTAATTCCCATATCTCTTTCTGGAAAAACAACACGATCTACACCTATTTTTTCTAACACTCGCTTATGAATATTATTCTGAGCTTTCGCTAAAACATATTTCACTCCTAATTCTTTTACTAATAAAGCTGTCATAATACTTGATTGCATATTGCTTCCAATAGCAACAACGGCAACATCAAAATTCCCAATACCTAATGTTTTTAATGTATCTAAATCTGTTGCATCAGCCTGTACTGCATGAGTTACATAATCCGATATTTCTTGAATAATTTCTTCATTTTGGTCCACTACAAGAACATCATATCCTTTTTCTGATAAGGTATAAGCTACACTTAATCCAAAACGTCCTAAACCAAAGACAACAAAACTTTTATAAACCTCTGATATTGACATTCATCTTCCTCCTTTATCCTACCATAACACGTTCTTCTGGTAACTTTATATCTACTGGATTTTGTCTTTGTTTTAATGAAAAAGCCAAAGCCATGGTTACAGGTCCTAAACGCCCAATAAACATTGTAATAGCAATAATTATTTTNCCAAAATTAGTTAAGTTTGGCGTTATTCCTAAAGTTAGCCCAACCGTTCCAAAAGCAGATGTAGCTTCGAAGAAAGCATCCATAAAACTAACATTTTCAGAAATGGTAAGTAACATAGTTACGCTAATTACAACACCTAAACTAATCATCATAACAGCTAATGCTTTTCGAATCACATCAAAAGGAATAGAACGATGAAACACTTCTGTTCTTTGTTTTCCTTTAATCACAGAAAGCACGGTAAGAAAAATAACCCCTACTGTTACGGTCTTTACTCCTCCTGCTGTTCCTGCTGGGGATCCTCCAATAAACATTAAAATAATAGTTAAAAATTTAGAAGCTTCCTTCATCTTATCTAATGGTATCGTATTAAAACCAGCTGTTCTTGTTGTTACCGATTGAAAAAGAGCACCTAAAACCTTATTTTTTATACCTGTATTTGCTAATGTACCCGGATTATCCCATTCTGCTACTACAAAAAATAAGAATCCAACTATAATCAGTGCCATTGTCAATACCATTGCTAATTTGGTATGAAGAGTCAGACTATAAAACCATTGTTTCCATGGACGATTCTCATCTATTTTCTTTTTCGTTTTATAAATCACATCAAGCCAAACGGTAAAACCAAGCCCTCCTAAAATAATCAATCCCATAATAATGACATTGACTAATAAATCTCCTTGAAAAGGAGTTAAATTCTCAACACCTATAAGATCAAAACCAGCATTACAGAAAGCTGAAATAGAATGAAAAACAGATAAATAAATTCCCCAGACTATCCCCTTATTTCTATACATCGGAATAAATCGTAATGCTAAAAAAAAANCTCCTACCCCTTCTACAAGTAACGTTCCTATTAAAATATTTTTAATTAAACGTACCATACCGGATAAAGAATATTGATTCCATGCCTCTTGAATAACCAACCTTTCTCTTAATGTAATCCGTTTTCCCATAATAATAAAAATTGCTGTAGCTAAAGTCATAAATCCTAATCCACCAATTTGAATTAATAATATAATAACTGTCTTACCAAATAATGTCCACTGTTCTAATGTATTCACCACCACTAATCCTGTAACACAAACAGCAGAAGTTGATGTAAAAATAGCATTAACAAAACCTACCGACTCTCCCTTATTACTTGCTATAGGTAAATTGAGCAATACACTACCTAATAAAATAACTATAAAAAATCCTAATACTAAAATTTGAGCTGGTTTTAATCTAAATTTTTGATCTCTGTCCATTGATTTTTTGAAAATAGATTTATATTTTAACATTCGTATTTTTTCACATCCTCTTAATACCTCTCTACTCATTGCTACCTATAGTATTTATATTTAAGTAAATTTTATATTAATTTTATTACAACATACATTTTATAAATATAGATTTAAATCTTTTATTTTTAAATTACATCATTGGCTTATTTAATGAAAGGACGGACTCTAATGAAAAAGATCTTATCTTCTTAGTCTTTTAAGACTACATCTATTCATCTACTTTTGTCAACATGATTTTTAAAAATAATCAAATTCATTTTTTTAAAAAAGGAAAACATCCTTAATAGGATCTTTTCCTTTTTATCTCTTTTTATCTATTTCTTTTTAAAACTTTGAATCATCAATACTATCTAACCATTCTTTAATAGGTTTTATAACTTCTTTAATCGTTCCACTTATAAAAGGATTTTTTAACTGAGCTAGTTCTACTAATGCTAAGAAAGGCTTACTTCCCCCTGCCTTACAAAGCCGAATATAATCCTCCCATGCTTTTTCTCTATTTACCCTCATTTTGTTCCAAAACTGAAAAGCACAAACTTGAGCTAAAGTATAATCAATATAATAAAAAGGGCTAGAAAAGATATGTCCTTGTCTAAACCAATATCCTCCTCGCTTTAAAAAATCATTGTCTTCATAATCCCGGAAAGGTAAATACTTCTTTTCAATTTCTCTCCATTTTATTTTTCTTTCTTCTGGAGTGGCATCAGGATTTTCATAAACAAAATGTTGAAATTCGTCTACCGTTACTCCATAAGGAATAAAATTAACAGCACCACTTAAATGACTAAATTTATATTTATCTACCTCATCTTTAAAAAATAAATCCATCCAAGGCCAAGTAATAAACTCCATACTCATCGAATGAATTTCACAAGCTTCCAAAGTAGGAAAATTATATTCCGGTATTTGAAAATCACGACTTAAATAGGATTGAAAAGCATGACCCGCTTCATGAGTTAATACATCAACGTCCCCACTAGTTCCATTAAAATTAGAAAAAATAAAAGGAGATTGATACTCTGGAATATAAGTACAATATCCACCACCCTGTTTACCTTTTTTGCTTACCAAATCCATTAATCCTCGTTCAAGCATAAAATGAAAAAATTCATCGGTTTCTTTCGAAAGTTCATGGTACATTTGTTTTCCTTGTTCTACAATCCAATTAGGTTCTCCCTTGGGTGTCGCATTTCCTGTTACATATTCTAAAGGTTCATCATAATATTTTAACTGAGAAAGCTTTAATCTTTTTCGTTGACGATCTTTCAATTCTACTACTAAAGGTACTACATCTTCATATACTTGTTTTCGATAATTTGCCACCATATTTGCATCATAATCAGATCTAGACATTCGAGCATATCCCAACTCTACATAATTTGTATAACCCAATTTTTGAGCCATTCTATGTCTGACTTGAACTAGTTTATCATAAATTTCATCAAATTGAGATTCATTTTCTTCAAAAAATCCAATATACATTTCATATGCTTTTTTTCTTGTGGCACGATCTTTCGATTGCATAAAAGGTTGCATTTGGCTAAGATTTCTTTTTTCTCCCTCAAACTCAATTTGAGCAGAAGCAATCAATTTATCATACTCTGTAACTAATTTATTCTCTTGAATTAAATCTTCCATTATTTCTTTTGAAAAAGCTTTTAATTGAAGCTCTGCCAAAACAAATATTTGCTTTCCCCACTTTTCTTCTAACTGTGAACGAAATTTAGATTCTACTAATGCTTTATAATATTGTGTAACCATATTTTGATATAAAGGAGCATGTTCATCAATAAAACCTTGTTCCTTATCATAAAATGGATCTTGTGTATTAATAGAATGTCGAATAGATACTAATGTCATCATCGTTTCAATATGTGCACGGATTTGATTTATCTCTATCATCATTTGATTTTGTTGTTCTATTGATTCTGCCAATCTAAATTTTTCTAATAATTGCTCCCATTGCCTTCCTAATTCTACTAAATCCGGTCTTTGATATTTATATTCTTGAAATGTTAACATTTCTCATTCTCCTTTTCTATATTTTCTAAAAACCTTTTATACTATTAATGGATCCTAAAATTTATAATGCTTCTATAAATTGCTAAATATACCCTTTTATTTAACTCTTTCTATAAGAAAATAAATCTATATTTATTGATTTATTTTTTCTATTTTTTTCTTAATATCATTGATTAAATGACCTGCTTTGCCTTTTGCCAAGCTAGGATATTTTCTTAAAAAGCGAAAATGCTTTGTTTGTAATAGCAAATATGCTCGATCTTTTTGTTTAAGAAGTAATGCTCGATCTTTGATCTTTTTATTAATTTCATTTCGTATTCCAACAAGCTCTTTTAAGATGATACGAAATTCTATTAAAGAATGAACCGTTAATGTCACATCTACGACAAAAACAATCAAAAGCAGAGTGTATAAGTAACTTTCTAACGCGGTTGGTATACGAAAAATCAGGTCTTTAATCATTGGTTGTAAAACTCTCATTAAAAATACACCTGCTACTCCCCACGCTAACGAAAATCTTAAACAAATATACCCCTTTATATTAAAAGGCTCCTTTGAATAATCCCACCATTTTGTATCAAAAGCTAGTTCCAAAATATAACCCGTCACATATTCTAATACCGTTGCAACAATAATACTACCTATAAATAAGTAAATACCGTTACGTTGTAAAGGTGTTAAAAATAAAATCATTAACACCGATCCGCTACCATAAATAGGACATACAGGACCATATAAAAATCCTCGATTAATAAACTTTTTCTGTGTATACATGTGAAAAATAACCTCTAAACACCAACCTAAAAAAGAATATACGATAAAAAAGAAAAAAATGGTATGAAGATCCAATATAATCACCCCAATATTATTCTTTATCAAAAATTATTGTAACACTTTTAAACTTTTTTTTCTATAGCTTTCTTCATTTCTACTTTTTCTAATGACTCTTTGAATAAAAAGTTCTATTTTTGTTTATACTCTGAATGATTATCTCGTTAAAAGGCGGTTGAAAAAATGCTGCAAAGCCAAAAAAAATCTTTATATTCTTCATTAAAACAAAATATAGAAATGATAAAAGAAATATTTCTTCATGATGATACACTAATCTGCCGACAATTTGAAAACCAAAGAGATCCTAATGTTCAATGTTGTATCTTTTATATTGATGGCATGGTAGATGATCCAACGGTCAATCGAAACATTATTCTACCTATTATAAGAAATCCTTTATTAAAAAAAGAAAGCAATATACTTCATTATCTGCAATATCAAGTAATACCTTCTAATGATATAAAAGAAACACAGGATCTTAATCAATTAACTTCTGCTATCATTTGTGGTGATACCATTCTTTTTGTAAATGGATTTTCCAAAGCCTTAATAATGAATACAAAGGGTTGGAAAACACGATCGATTACAGAACCTGTTTCTGAACGAGTATTACGAGGTCCTAGAGAAGGTTTTACAGAATCTCTTATTACCAACCTTTCTATGGTACGTAGAAAAATTCAAACAACAAATCTGAAGTTTGAATTTTTATCCTTTGGTGAACAAACCCATACCAAAGCTTGTATATGTTATATTGATGGAATTGTAAATCCCAAAATCCTTGATGAATTACACAAAAGATTAAAAAATTTTGACTTAGATGGTGCTTTAGGAATTAGTTATATACGAGAGTTCATTAAAGATCATCCTTTATCTCCTTTTAAAACCATAGGAAGTACGGAACGACCTGATGTAGTAGCTGGTAAAATATTAGAAGGAAGAATTGCTCTTCTCTTAGATGGTACACCCGTTGTTATTACACTTCCTTATCTCTTCATCGAATATTTTCAATCCAATGAAGATTATTATATTAATTTTTATTTTGCCTCTATTGGAAGAATATTACGCATTTTAGGTTTTATTATTACTACCAGTATTCCTGCTATCTATCTTGCATTCATAACCTTTCATCAAGAATTAATCCCGACTCCTCTTATCTTAAGCATTTCTGCAGCAAGACAAGATGTACCCTTTCCAACTATATTGGAATTAGTCATTTTATTAACTACTTTTGAAATATTAAGAGAAGCAGGAACACGTATGCCTACTTATATAGGTCAAGCATTAAGTATTGTAGGTGCATTAGTTTTAGGACAAGCAGCTGTAGAAGCAAAAATCGTTAGCGCTCCTATTGTTATTATTCTCGCAATCACTGGGATTACAGGACTGATGATCCCTAATCTCANCAGTGTTTCTATTTTATGTAGAGCATCCTTACTTTTTCTTTCCGCTATACTGGGGTTATATGGATATATTTTTGGTATATCTACTTGGATGATTCACTTATTTAGTATTCATTCCTTTGGTGTACCATTTATGCAAACCCTAAATTCATTACACCCTCAAGATTTAAAAGATACCGCTATACGAGCTCCTTGGTGGTATATGAAATATCGACCCCATCTTATAACTTTTAATCGACGTAGAAAATTTCCAGGAGGACCGAACGATGAATAAACGATTTTTATTATTTATCTTCCTTATTATTTCTATGTTTCTACTTTCCAGTTGCTGGAGTTATGAAGAAATTGATAAAATGGCTATTATCTCCGGTTTAGCCATTGATAAAAATACGGAAAATAATCTCCTCTTACTCACTGCTGAAATTATTGATTTTAAAGAAGCTACAGCACAATCAAAAATCAATTCTCAAATCATTGAATCTACAGGTGAAAGTATCTTTGATGCTGTCAGAAACATGATAAAAATATCAGCGAAAAAATTATATTGGAGCCATGCAAAGTCTATTATTATTAGTCAAGACATTGCTACTGAAGATATAATTCCTCTTATTGATTGGATATCCAGAGATCATGAATCTAGACTCTCTATGAATCTATTTGTTTCTAAAGAAAAAACTGCAAAAGAACTCTTATCCCAACATAGTGTGACAACAGAAATACGAACCTTCGAAATGGAATCTATGTTAAGGGGAAATAAGGACTTATCAAAAGCTCCAAAAGTAACCATCTATGAATTTATGGATGAATTATCACTAGATGGTATATCACCTGTATTGCCTGCTATTGGTACGACCTGGAATAAGGAAGAAAAAACAGCTGAATTATCTGGAACTGCCGTTTTTAGAAAAGATAAGTTTATCGGATTTTTGAATGAAATAGATTCTAAATCCTTTCTTTTTATAAAAAATAAAATTAAAGGCGGGATACTGAATATCAAACTAGATAAGGAGCAATATAAAACGCATAACCATACTAATCCTTATGTTGTATTAGAAATCTTTAAAAACAAAACGAAAATAACTCCCATTTATAAAAATAATCGTTTATCTATGAATATTAATATTACAACAGAAGTAACCATTGAAGAACAAAACACCAATATTAACTATGTCAATAATGAAGATATCACAAAGTTGAAAGCCATAGCCGAACAACAATTAGAAGATCATATTAAAAAAGTAATTAAAATGGTACAACAGGAATTCCAATCGGATATTTTTGGATTTGGAAGAATTGTCAAAGCAGAAATGCCTTCTACATGGAAAAAAATAGAGAAAAATTGGGATCTATTATTTAAAGAATTAGATGTAACCGTACATTCAGAAATAAAAATTAAAAATAGCGCACTCACTTCTACTCCTGTTAAAGTAGGTGATACAAAATGATTATGCTTCTATTATATTCTGTATTATATATCCTGCTAATTTTCATAGATATGATTCCTATGTATAAAAATAAACAATGGCTACTAATAGGAGTCTATTCTTTTTTTATACTGTTTTCCTATATCTTTATTCTATTAATTAGTGTTAATATCCATATTCCTAGTCCTTCTACCCCTATTAAAAAAATAGTTACTTGGATTTTTCACTTATAATTTAGGAGTGAATGTTGATGAAAAAAGAAATAATTTCTAGTAAACAAGGTGCTGCAATGATGCTCATGTTTACTATAGGAAGCACTTTAATCATTGGCGGATCGCGCCAAGCTAGACAAGATGCTTGGATTTCTATTTTGCTATCTATGCTTATGGCCCTTCCTATATACCTTATTTATGCAAGAATTTTAAGGCTTTTTCCTAATAAAGGATTATTTGATATTGTAGAAGAACTTTTTGGAAAAGTATTTAGTAAAATCATCATTTTATTATTTACTTGGTACTTTTTTCATTTAGCTTCTATGATTATCCGAAATATTACTGAATTTATACAAATCGCTTCTTTTCCTGAAACTCCCCAGTTTTTTGTTGCTCTATTGATTGGAATTTTGTGTATTTACATCGTAAAAAGCGGTATCGAAGTACTGGGAAGGTTAGTAGAATTTATTTTACCCATTGTTTTACTAATTATCTTATTAACCATTATGGCATCTATCCCCAAAATGAATTGGATGAATATCAAACCTGTTCTTTATAATGGTTGGCAACCTGTAATTAGTAGAAGCTTTTATTTATTTTCATTTCCATTTGCTGAAACTATTATCTTTACAATTATTTTTTCTACCCTTCCAACCAAAAGTAACCCTTATAAAATATACCTTTTAAATCTTATCATTAGCAGCCTTTTATTATTATTAATATCCCTACGAAATATTTTAGTACTAGGAAATTTCAACGTCATTCGTTACTATTTTCCCACCTATACCGTAGTTAGTTTAATACACTTAGGCGAATTTTTAGATCGAATCGAAATTATTGTATCTGCAATATTTGTATTTTCTAGTATCATTAAAACCAGTCTATGCTTATTTGCAACTAGCATAGGAACTGCTAAACTTTTTCACTTAGATAATTACAAACCATTAGCAAGTCCACTATGTCTTCTCATACTAAACGTATCTTTTATTCTTTATCAAAATGCTATGGAAATGTTTAATTGGTTAGAAATTTACTCTTATTATGCATTGCTTTTTCAACTAGTACTCCCTATCTTCATTTGGATTGTAGCTGAAATAAAAACTAGATATTCAGCAAAAATTTGAATATTTGACATTCTTGCCATATATTGTTAAGCTATTATTATTAGAAATCTATTATTAAATACAAATCTTATTGCTTTCATTTTTTAAAGCATTATTCTATAATTAGATTAAGATATCTATTAAACTATTTACATAACTAAGGGGGGAATTATAATGGAGCAAAATCAAAAAATTATTATTATTGGTGGTGGAGTTGCTGCAAAAGAAGCAGCTATAGCTGCTCGAAAACAAGACCCTTCGGCTTCTATTATTATACTAGCAAAAGAACAATATCTACCTTATTATCGACCATTTTTAACTGAATATCTAACCAATGATCTAAACGAAAAACGTTTCTTTTTAGCTGATAAAAATTTTTACCATCAACATAAAATAAACGTCTATCTTAATGATCCTGTTGTTTCTATTATTCCTGAGCAAAAAAAAGTAATCACTCAATCTCATCATTTTTTTATTTATGACCGTTTAATTTTAGCAATGGGAAGTTATAATTTTATACCTTTTCCTCATGTTTTAGAAAAAAAAGGAGTTTTTTCTATCAAAACCTTGGATGAGGCTAAAGAAGTAAAACGCTTTACCAATATAGCTCAAAAAGCTATTATAATAGGTGGGGGCTTATTAGGATTAGAAGCCGCTTGGGCATTAAAACGAAAAGGCTTAGATGTAACGATTGTAGAACAAGTTGATCGAATTCTCCCTTTACAATTAGATGCTACTTGTTCTATTTATATAGAAAAAATGATTATATCAAAAGGAATTCACTTGCAATTAGGAACTTCTGTTCAAAAAATTTTAGGAGAATCACAAGTTTCTGGAGTAAAACTAAGTAATGGAAACATTCTTCCTTGTGATTTATTATTATTTTCTATAGGTGTTCGTTCAAACACTGCATTAGTCAAAAATATAGGCATTGACACCCATCATGGTATTCTTGTCAATGAGAAAATGGAAACATCCATTCCTACTATTTATGCTGCTGGTGATGTCTGCGAATTTCAAGAAAAAGTTACTGGTACTTGGCCACCTGCTTTACTACAAGGTAAAGTTGCTGGTACCAATGCAGCAGGAGGAATGATGCTATATACCCCTCCTATTTCTTCTACCATGATTTCTGCTTTTGAAACAAAAATTTTTTCCATTGGAGATATTNGGCAAAACNATACAGATAATGAATATCAACATTTATCTTTTAAAGATTCTAAAAAAAATATTTATCGACAATTGTATTTTTTAAACGATCAATTAGCTGGCGGTATCTTAATTGGTGATATTCATTATTCCACTAAATTAATAAAAGGACTTCAAACCAAAATTTCCATTCATNATGCAAAAATTTTATTTGATATGTAATTGATATATAAATTTTCAAAGCTATATTGCTTATTTTTAGCAATATAGCTTTTTTATTATAGAATAAAATCTTAATATTGACACTCATTATCATTAATAATATAATATCATTATGTTTTACTGGGCTTATTGTTTTTTATTCAAAGGAGGATTTATCTATGACTTTATCTAATGTGCAACCTGGTGAAATGATTGAAATTATATCTATCCCTGATGAAAAAATTCGTGTCCAAGCTATTCGACTAGGCATTTATGAAGGAGCTCATCTTCAATGTGCTGATAAAATATCAAATGGACCCGTTATTTTGCGACGCAAAACACAAGAAATGGCTATTGGCTATGGACTTTCAAAGCAAATCAAAATCAAAGTAATTGCATAATAAAATAGCTAGTTTAAATAAAGGAGATGTAAAAGATGAGCCATTGTCATTCTAGTACTCAAAATAATCTAGACTTTATGAATGAAAGTCAAAAGACCATTATACTTGCCGGAAATCCTAATGTAGGAAAATCCGTTTTTTTTAATGCCTTTACTGGATTATATGTAGATGTATCCAATTTTCCAGGTACTACCGTAGATATTAGCTATGGAAAATACAAAAATTATACCGTAATCGATACTCCTGGTGTCTATGGGGTCTCTTCTTTTAATGATGAAGAAAGAGTAGCACGAGATGTTATATTAGAAGGAGACATCATTATCAACGTAGTAGATGCCGTTCATTTAGAAAGAGATCTTTTCCTAACTCAACAATTAATTGATATGGGAAAACCGATCATTATTGCATTAAATATGATGGATGATGTAAAACGTAATGGTTTAAATATTGATATAAATCAATTATCCAATTTATTAGGTGTTCCTATTATCCCTACCATTGCACCTAAAAAAATAGGATTTGATCCATTAATTGATTCTTTAGATCAAGCAAGAATCGGACATCCTTTAAAAGATCTAAAAGAACCCATAGAGCAATTATCCTCTACACTTAAAAATCCAGCAGAAGCTTTACTAATCTTAGAGGAAGATCAACATGTAAGAGAACGAAACCAAGCAGAAAATCAACCTGGATATCGAGAACAAATTTATCAATGGCGACGTAAACGAGTGAATGAAATTGTTGATAAAGTCGTTTCAGAAATATCTCAAGGGGCTTCTTTTAAAACTAAACTTAGTCGATGGATGTTAAATCCCATTACAGGATTTCCAATATTATTTGTTGTTTTAGGATTTATGTATTATTTCTTAGGTGTATTTTTTGCACAAACGATTGTTGATTTTACAGAAGGCGTTGTTATGGGACAGTATTATCAAAATTTTATTCTTCAATTGCTATCTCCAGCATTTCAAGAAGGTTCCTTTTGGTATAAACTTTTCATTGGAGAGTTTGGTTTATTAACTATGGTTCCTATCTATATTTTAGGATTATTATTACCTTTAGTTATTGGATTTTATTTGCTTCTATCCCTATTGGAAGATTCAGGATATCTCCCTCGGATTGCAACCTTAGTCGATAAAGGCTTAATGAAATTAGGACTCAATGGACGTGCTATTATTCCTATTATTTTAGGTTTTGGGTGTGTTACTATGGCTACCATTACTACTCGTATTTTAGGGTCTAAACGAGAACGTTTTATTGCTACTATGTTATTAGGATTAGCTATCCCTTGTTCTGCTCAACTTGGTGTTATTACAGGAATGATGGGAAGTTTAGGCATTGGTTATTTTTTCATTTATTTTATAACCATCTTCTTTGTATTTGGAATTGTTGGTGCTTTATTAAATCGTTTTTTACCTGGAAAATCTACCGATTTATTAATTGATATTCCTCCTCTTCGTCTTCCCAAAATAAAAAATGTTTTTTCTAAAATGTATACAAAAAGCGTAATGTTTTTAAAAGAAGCAACTCCTTTATTTATTATAGGTGCTATAGGTATTACTCTTTTAGAACATTTTCATATTTTAACATGGATTCAAAATGCAGCAGCTCCTTTAACAGAAACTCTTTTAAAGCTTCCTAAGGAGTCTGCAACCTCTTTTATTATGGGTATTATTCGCCGCGATTTTGGAGCAGCAGGACTTTTTGATTTAGCTAATCAAGGTTTATTAAATCCAGCTCAAACTTTAGTTTCATTAGTAGTTATTACCCTCTTTGTTCCTTGTATTGCTGCTATATTGGTTATTTTTAAAGAACGTAGCTGGAAAGAATCTATTGCTATTTGGGTAGGTAGTTTTGTTATTTCCTTTGCAGTAGGAGGATTATTAGCTCAAATATTAATTT
>JGI24707J26582_10001583_pt1 | contig 17809 bp, 18 predicted proteins | sample BioPla1DNA1_FD_26582 | JGI IMG/M metagenome (IMG submission 26582)
CATCTAATTGTCGTTTCTTTTTCCTTTAATGAGGCTGATAAAATCTTCTCCACAGTATCAAAAGGATACTGGCTAAGCAGTTCCTTAACCAGCCACTTTGGAGTGGAATAGGTTACCTCAAGATAGTCCAAAGGTTTATATTCTTTATCTGGATATCTTATAATATCTTTATTTCTTGCTATATTCCGAACTACCCCATTGACAAAACCAGATAGCTGATTAAAGCCCCTTTTCTTAGCCAGTTTCACTGCTTCATTACATACTGCTGATACTGGTACCTGATCCATATAAAAAATCTGATATACACTTAATCTAAGTAGATTCCGTATCAAGGGTTTCATCTTGAATACTGGTAGTGAGGCAAATTGATCAATTATATAATCTAAAGTGATATAGGATTTGATAGTCCCAATAGTAAGTCTGTTTATAAACGCCCTATCTTGCTTCTCTAGATTTTGATGTACCTTTAAGGTATGATTCATAACTGTGTGACTGAATTTATTTTTCTCAATAATCTCCACCAACATATCAAGGACAATTTCCCTAGAAGTCATATTATCAGTCACGATCTCTTCCTCCAAACAGAATTATTAATCTAAGAAGCTGAAGTATGGAAGCTGCCGCAGCTGCCACATAAGTTAAAGCTGCTGCATTTAGGACTTTCTTGGAATGACTTAATTCCTCACCGTTCAAAATACCTGTTTCACCCAGCTTTGCAATTGCTCTTTTGGATGCATTAAATTCCACCGGTAAGGTAACCAGTTGGAATAGCACTGCAAATGAAAACAGGAAAATACCTAAGTAAACTAAGGTCTGAGACTGTGCTAATACCAATCCTATAAGAATTAAAGGCCAGGAAATTGCTGAACCAAAATTAACAACTGGTACTAAAGCACCTCTAACCTTTAGAGGTACATAGGATCTATCATGTTGAATTGCATGTCCACATTCGTGGGCTGCTACCCCGATAGCCGCTACAGAGCTTTGTCCATATACGGAATCAGAGAGACGAAGAACCTTATTTCTAGGATCATAATGGTCTGTCAAGTTACCAGAAACCCTCTGTATCTGTACATCATATATTCCTGATGAATGTAATATCCTCTGGGCCACTTCTGCCCCAGTCATGCCAGACATACTTCTAACATGGGAATACTTATTAAATGTGGATTTAACCATAGCTGAAGCCATTAGGGATAATACTACGCCTATTAAAACCAATACATAGGTGGGATCAAAATAATATGGGTATAACATATAAACACCTCTTTCTAATAATAAAGTGACATTTTCCTTCCAATGGTTTCTATATGAATCTATTCTTTTCCCAATTTTGTACCAGGGGCTAAATTATTTCCTCTCAGAAATGCTTCCGTAGCCATTCGTTTTTTTCCTTCCAGTTGAAGTTCTTTGACTGCTAAAGCCCCTTCTCCTGTCATAACTATAAAGGCATCCTTTCTGATTTCTATTACATCACCAGGTTCTGCCTTAATATCAGTGGATACCACTTCAGCACTCCAAATCTTTAAGGACTTTCCTTCATAATGCGTATATGCGCTAGGCCAAGGATTAAGGCCCCTAATTAATCGTTCAATTTCCACTGCTGGTTTTGCAAAGTCAATATGTCCCATCTCTTTTTTTATCATTTTAACATAAGTAGCCTTGGAATCATCTTGAGGTATTCTCTTTGAAGTACCATTTTCTAACTGTACTAAAGCCTTCAATAAGAGATTAGCCCCCAGTACTGCCATCTTGTCAAAAAGGCTACCTCCTGTTTCATCACTGGCTATCTCAAGTTCCTCTTGAAGTATTATATCACCGGTATCTAAGCCCTCATCCATATACATTATGGTTATGCCTGTCTTGTCTTCTCCATCAATTATTGAGTATTGAATTGGAGCAGCACCTCGGTACTTGGGCAGTAAGGAAGCATGGACATTGATACAGCCATACTGTGGTATATCTAGCAAGTCCTTGGGTAAAATCTGACCGAAGGCAGCTACTACAATCACATCTGGATCTAACTGCCTAACCTTGTCAACAAACTCCTTATCCCTGACCTTTACCGGCTGATATATAGTCAAATTATGTTTTAATGCTAGTTCTTTTACAGGGGGAGCGCTTAAATTATTACCTCTTCCCTTGGGCTTATCTGGCTGGGTCACAACACCGATTATTTCATGGTGGGACTGTATTAATTTATCAAGAGTACTCACGGCAAAATCAGGAGTACCCATAAATAGGACTTTCATATTTCACTATCCTTTCTTGTCATATTATAGGAAAACGGGAATTAATCCACCTCCTCTGTACTCTCTGTATCCATAAGTTCTCCAATCACCTTATCTACATATAGAACTCCTTCTAAGTGATCAATTTCATGACAGAGGGCCCGTGCTAATAACTCAGTTCCTTCTATGGTGAATTCCTCCATATTTTCGTTATAGGCCTTTACCTTGGCATAGTTAGGCCTTTTTACAACTCCTACTTTACCAGGTACACTTAAACAGCCTTCATCTCCAACTTGCTCTCCATCGGTTTCAATAATTTCTGGATTTATTAAAATAATAGGGTCATTTCCCTCCTCAGAAACATCGATAACAACAAGCCTTTTTAATATCCCAACCTGTGGTGCAGCTAGCCCTACTCCATTGGCTGCATACATTGTTTCCAGCATATCTTCTATTAATGTAAGTAACTTTTTATCTACTTTCTTAACTTCTCTTGCAGGTTTATTTAACACACTATCCCCAATTGTTCTTATATTTCTTAAAGCCATCCAATCTATCCTTTCTCTTCTTACTCTTATAAACACTTTTCCATCTCTTGGTTTCGGCCATTAGCCTTGAACCATACTATTCATTAAATAAGAACTAATCTTATATTTATATTATAATATCTTTGTCAATATCTATCCGACTATATCGTTATTTGGTAAATCATAGTTAATAACTACTCATTGGATTAAAATCAAATTGTAAATTACAACCCTTTAATAATTCACTATTTTGATAAAACCCTTCCAGATAATTTTTTATTTCAACCAAGTGGTTATAATTATCATGCTTTAAATAAATTACCTGCCTATATATGTCATTGGCCTTGGATAGGTTAGCTGGTGCAGGGCCAATAATTTGCATCTCCTCATTATCATCCCCTATAAATTCCTTTATCGCCTCTCCTATATAATATGCAGACTCAGCTGCCTTACTTTCCTCTTTCGATGTTGCAAGAACAAGAAGAATATGGGCAACTGGAGGATATTTCATCAGCCCTCTGTAGAGCATCTCTTGCCTGAAAAATTCTTCATAATCTCCTCTGGCAGCTGTTACAATACTATAGTGTTCAGGATGATATGTCTGTATTACAACTTCACCGGGGATAGCATCTCTACCTGCCCTGCCTGCTGCCTGGCAGAGTAGCTGAAATGTCCGTTCACTGGCTCTAAAATCCCCAGCATACAGGGATAGATCAGCGGCTATAATCCCGACCAATGTAACTTTGGGAAAATCATGGCCTTTAACAATCATTTGTGTCCCAACCAAGATATCCGCCTGATGCTTAGAAAATGCTGAAAGTATCTTCTCATGATCCCCCTTATTCCTAGTGGTATCCATATCCATCCTAAGAGTTCGGGCCTGGGGAAATTCCTTTCTTACGTACTCTTCCACCTTCTGCGTCCCTGTCCCAAAGGCCGCAATATACCGAGATTTGCATGCTGGGCAAAGGGATGGAAGCCTCTCTTCATAGGCACAGTAATGGCAAACTATCTTACCATTGTTATGGGATGTTAAGGATATATCACAATGGGGACATTTCATTACATGGCCACAACTTCTGCAGGATACAAAGCCAGCATAACCTCTCCGATTTAGAAATAGCATAATTTGCTCATTCTTTGCCAGCCTATCGTTAATCAATTCCTTTAGTTTATAGCTAAAGATAGATCTGTTTTTATTTTTTAACTCTTCCCTTAGATCTATAATCCAGACTTTAGGAGTGGCTGCGTCCTTGGCTCTTTTGGTCAATCTAAACAATTGATACTCTCCTGCCATAGCCTTGTGGTATGATTCCAAGGAGGGAGTTGCAGAACCTAGTATTACTGAAGCATTAACCAGCTGTGCCCTTTTTATGGCCACAGGTACGGCATGATATTTCGGAGTGATCTCACTTTTATAACTGTTTTCATGTTCTTCATCAATAATTATAAGCCCCAGATTTTGAAAGGGTGTAAACAGGGCTGATCTGGGACCTATCATAATATCAATTTCACCATTCTTTGCTCTTAAAAACTGATCATATCTCTCTCCTTGGGACATTCTAGAATTCATAATAGAAATTCTCTTGCCAAATCTTCCAAGGAATCTAAGTACCGTTTGATAAGTTAAGGCTATCTCTGGAATTAAAACTATGACCTGTTGCTTCTTAGCTATAACCGCTTCTATTATATCCATGTATACCTCTGTCTTGCCACTTCCTGTTATACCGTGAATTAGATATGTGGACCTTATCCCACTATTATAATCATTTTTAATCTTATCTGCTATATATTTCTGTTCTAGGTTAAGTTCATTTATTCTATTTTCCTTAATTTCATGTTTTATTGGGTTGCGGTCAATCTCTTTTATAATAGTTTCAATTACGCCTAGTTTTTCTAATCCCTGAATGGTACTTCTTGATACCTTTAATTTATCTATAACATCACTATAATCTAAGACTGCTTTCTTCATAAGAGCCTCAAGCAGACGAACTCTGGCTTTATTATTTTTTCTTTGATATTCATAATATAAATCATTGGCCTGCTTCTGATCAACAAGCAGTCGGATACTCTTTTCCTCTTTTCTTTTAACAGCCTTCTTGACAGGCATTACAGTTTTAAGGGAATCATTTATGGTTCCCCCAAAAGTTTCTTTCATCCAATAAGCCAGATATATCAGATGACTCTCAATTACTGGAGCATCCTCTACCACTTGCTCCAAGGGCTTGATCTTATTTATATCTAGTTTCGGCTCCGTAGCAATATTTACAATATAACCATTTATCTTTCTATTGCCCCTGCCAAAGGGAACTATAACAAGGGAACCAATAGTCGCCTGGGTACTAAACTCTTCAGGAATGGCGTACTGATATGTCTTGTCTAAGTTCTCATGGGATATGTCGATAATAATATCTGCGTATTTTTGATAAGACATAACAGCCTCCTTCCTCCTTCGTTATCTTTATCACTTCTACATCTCATCTAATATCTCTTGAATCAATTCCCGATCATCCATATGGTATTTAACCCCTTTAATTTCTTGGTAATCTTCATGCCCCTTACCAGCAAGAACAATCAGATCCCCTTCCTTGGCATGTTTCATACAATAACGAATTGCCTCTTTCCTATCAATAATATCAATGTACTTGCCAGGACCTTTTTTAACCCCAACTATTATATCATTAATAATATCTTGTGGTTCCTCAAATCTTGGGTTATCAGAAGTTATTACCGTAAGATCAGCTAAGTTGGATGATACCTCACCCATCTCATACCTTCTATCCTTAGACCTATTACCGCCACAACCAAATATACAAACAAGGCGTTTAGGATTATATTCTCTTAAGGTGGTTAGTAAACTTTTTAAACTCATGGCATTATGGGCATAATCAATCATTAAGGTGTATTTATTGGATACTGGAAGCATCTCTACCCTTCCTTTAACTTTAATGTCATTTAAAGCACATTTCATCTCTTCTATTCCGATATTAAAATGTCTGCATAAGGCTATGGCACTTAAAGAATTATAGACACTAAACTTACCAGGAACATTAACCTCTACATTACAATTAATTAATCCTACAATTTCATAGGAAACACCTAAATAGCCAGGTTTATCAATTAATCTAATATTCCTGGCTCTAATATCTGCTTTTTCAGAAAAGCCAAAACTCTCTACTTGGCAGGTGTGGCCTTGTAGAATTTCATTTATATGGGAATCATCAATATTTACTATACCTATCTTACATTGTTTAAGCAGTTGGCTCTTACATGTCAAATATTCCTCAAAATCCTTATGTTCATTGGGACCTATATGATCAGGTTCGATATTGGTAAATATACCATAATCGAAGGTAAAACCATCCACCCTATTAAGTTTAAAACCTTGGGAAGAAGCCTCCATAACCACACATTGGCATCCAGCCTCAACCATCTTAGCAAATGTCTCTTGAATAACATATGATTCTGGTGTGGTATTAACCGCTGGAATAACTTGATCCCCTATAATGGTTTCAATAGTACCAATTAAACCTGTTTTAATTCCGTTTTTCTCTAAAACAGATTTTATTATATAGCTGGTCGTAGTTTTACCTTTAGTTCCTGTAATACCTATGGTTGTTAACTTGGTGGCAGGATAATCAAAATAAGCAGCAGATAAATGGGCCAGCGCCTGTCTGCTATTAGCTACTTTTATTACCGTCACATCTTTAGGTACTGAAACATCTTTCTCTACTATAATCGCAATAGCCCCTTTATCAATTACCTGATCCAGGTAATCATGGCCGTCATATACTGCTCCCTTTATACATACAAATACCCAATTATCAAACACACCATTCTCAGTAAGCTTCCTAGAATCATACACTAAATCTGTGACAGAAATATGAACATCCCCCTGTATACAAGTATAGTCTATCTGCTCTAAAGCTTTATCAAGATACATACCCAGCCCTCCAAACATTATTATATATATTTTATGCTTACACTTCTTAAATTTGCAAACTTATTAATCACAATGTCTACAATTTAATTATAGACATTATATAATTTTTGTAAAGCAGAGAAAAGAAGGCCGAATGATAATTTAACACAAATAAATCAAATACTCCAGTATTGTAATGTTAATTTTATTTGTCTATACTTATAATAATCTCTAAAGTATACCCTTGTTACCTTAACATGATTTGCCTATGATTAATACTGATATAATGCTAACCCAATATCGGGAAGAAGAAATAATATTATACATTTTTAATAGAACGGACTGATAATATATGAAAAAGAAATTAAAAGATTTCTGTAATTCCATTAATATTGAATATGTAGGCATTGCTCCTGCTGAGCCATATTATGATTTTGAAAAGGTATGGAGAAAGCAGATAGAAAGAGGATATATCAGCGGTTTCGAAGAAAAGGATATCCAAAAAAGAGTGCATCCCAACCTCACCTTAGAGGGTTCACAATCGGTTATTGTATGCCTTTTTCCTTACTACATCGGTGAATTTCCAGAAGCTAATCTGACTAAATCCGCCTACAGTATTGATTATCATCTTATCGTTCAGGATAAGCTGGAACTTATAGCAAGTTTTCTAAAAGCTAATATCGATAACTTTGAATATAAATCCTTCGTAGATACTGGCCCCTTTAGCGATAGATATCTGGCATATAAAGCAGGGCTAGGATTCTGGGGCATTAACAATAATCTTATTACGGATAAGTACGGTTCCTATGTATTTATTGGATACATCCTTAATAACTACCCTTTTAAACCAGATAAGCCCATGGAACGAACCTGCTATAAGTGTTTTAACTGTGTGAGAAAGTGCCCTGGCCAATGTATTATAGGGGATTTTACAATCAATCCNTTAAAATGTAAATCCTATATTACTCAAAAGAAAAAGGACCTTAACCCATCTGATAAGGATATACTAAAAAAACACTCTTTAATCTGGGGCTGTGATGTATGTCAAGATGTCTGCCCCCATAATAAAGAGGCCAAAGAAACAACAATCAAAGAATTTAAGGAAAATATCTTGTATTATTTAGACTATGAAGAATTGAACCAGATTTCTAACAAAGAATTTATAAGAAGATATCATGACCGATCCTTTAGCTGGAGGGGAAAAGGGGTTCTTAAGAGAAATCATGAGATTATAAATGATATATCTGGGGAAAATACAGATAATGCCTAAGATAAAATAAGTAAATACCTATAAATTAAGAAAATTATATTATTATAATAAATTACTAAGGGTATACAGATGCAAGCCTTAAATGACATGCTTCCTACTAGGTAAACAAGTGAAATAACAAAACCTTGTAACTAAGGAGGGAGCATATCGCCTTAAATTTTGTATCTGTAACCCTTATATTTATAGGAAAATCATTTAATCATAACTACTTAGCATAACTACTTAGCAAGTACTAATATTATGCCTCAAACTTACACCCTTCCTTTAGGGAGGTGGCCACACTTTCAGCTACTAAATCTATCAAAGGGTCAATATCGGGAATGATATCCTTTTGGGACAAGGCCAAAGCATTAATATATTCTTCCCTCTTATTAGGTGAGATACAGGTTATACCATAGCCAGCACGTACCAATATCAGGTTCATAAAAAGCCTAGCTACTATTCCATTCCCTTCCCTAAAAGGACTTATGTCTATTAATCTTTTATGACCCATGGCTGCCAGCTCTATAGGATGCATAAATCTCTGGGAGCTAATTATCTGACCGGATAAATGTTCCATTAAATGGGATAGATCATTAACTTTAGCTGTTTTAATTTTCCCATAAGCTCCTACTACTTCATCTGTATTTCTATATTGACCTGCTTCATCAATATTTACCCTATAATAATATAGATAATGAAGCCTTTTTATGATATCTTCATTGATCTCCAGTTGCTGAGCTTGTCCCTGTTCTAACATATAATCAAAAGCCTGGGCCTGTCCTGATACTTCATAGTAATCCTTAATGGACTTGCCTTCCACAGTAATACCATCTATTAATAGCCTTTTGATTTCTTCATAGGAAAGACTATTACCCTCTATATAGCTATTACTATAGATAAAATCTATTTTAGAAGCGCTAATAAGGTCCTTTTTCTGCTCCTTATTATATGGTCCCTTCTTCTCTAATATACTTTTATAGTAGTCAGCTTGATTAAATAATTCCTTATTGGCCATTATCCATACCTCCCATTCCATATCTCTTAACCTGCTCTACCATGTGCCCAATATTGCCTTCCCCTGCAAACCTATTACAGTCAAAGAAATCCTCTGTAATATCTAACCAAATAAGAGGATGGGTTTCCTCCACTAATTTAATCTCTGAATTTAAATATCCTACATATACTTCCACATAACAATTTTGGTTATAGTAAGTGTAATCCATCATATGATGAAGCTTAATATGGCCCTTTTCAATGCCGGTCTCCTCATATAATTCCCTGTAAGCCGCTTCATATCCATCCTCATTTTCTTCAATCTTTCCACCTACCAGATTATATAAACCTTTATAGGGATCTTTCATTCTTTTGCAAAACAGTAACTTTTTACCGTCTTGACTATATACCATTATACAATTATAGCCCTGCATAAGTCCTCCTAACAAGTATAAGCGGTATTTTAAATATTCTTATTATAGCTAAGAATTTAATTTTCATTTAACTTCTCAATAGCTTTCTCTTCATTTGAAAGGAAAAACACAATAAGTTTAGCTATACTAATATGGGTATACAAGTATAAGCCATCATATGTTTTATACCTGTATACCCAATCTAATTATGCATTTGCCTTATTTGTGCATCTATGTGCATTCTTTACTAATATTATTCTACATAACGAATTTTTGTTGTATCAGGTTCATGGGGTTTACCCGGAGTCTTGGCATAACCCACTAACACTGCCACACCAAATTCCCAGCCATCAGGAAAACCGATTCTCTGCTTAAACATATCTCCCTTGCTTCCAATAAGCGGGATGTTAGCCATGCCGCAAATTACACTACCAAGACCAAGGGAGGTGGCTGCCAAAGAGATATTTTCACTGACAATTCCTGTATCTATATCAGTGTTTGGCTGTTTGAGTATCAGGAACATGCAAGGAGCATTGTAGAATAACTTACCTCCTCTACCCATAAATCTTTCATAAATAGCTTTGTCTTCTCTCTCCGATAGGATACGCATGCCTTCTGCATCCATCTCATCAATCAGGGACTTATTGGTAATTACCACTATCTGCCAAGGCTGGCGGTTCATAGCACTGGGAGACTGCACTGCTGCCATGGCCAGCGCCTCAAGCTTCTCTTTCTCTGGCAACCTATCTTCATAGTCACGGCAGGAATAGCGATTGGCTATTGTACGTAGTGTTTCATTCATATTCTTCCTTCCTTTCTATCTATAGTTTTCTGATGGACCAAAGTATTCAACCTTATTACCTACGTTAATTACTATTTTATCTATAATAACCCCAGTGTCAACACAATATAGTCTTAATGTGTGATATCCAACCACTAATCATATCTTCTTATCTCCTATACAGCTAAACATATGTTTGTAACCTTTGCATCTATATGTTATAATATAATTTTATTATTTTTAATAAACTCCTGAATCTGTTTTTACATAATATTTGTCCCCTTTTTATACTCAGTTTTATACTGTTTCCAATTAATTCAGTAACAAAAATAATCAGCTGAATTTATGCTTTTAAACCTTACGGCTATCTCCAAAATATTTTATAGGATATTCAATTCAGGAATAATATAATGCTACTTATCCTTATACTTGGATCTGGATTTTCCCTCCCTTCTTCTTGAAACTTTTACGTAAAATCTTTATAAAATTCTAAAACCCCCTAACATCCCTCCTTTTCACATCTGTGCTAGTCTTGGATCCCATATTTATGTTAATAATGGTATTTTTTACCTTGATATACAATCTCTAAATAGGTTAAAAAAGGGCTGTCACAATAGGTATCTAAGGTTACACAGGTGCATCCGAAAACACTATTGCGACAGCCCCAACTTATGGTCATAAGATTATCTTACTTTAATCTTATAAGTTTTAGAATAGCTACTATAAATCTTTTTCCCATCTACTGTAATATATGCTCTGGCCTTTACATAATAAGTTTTGTTACTGGCTAGCTTACTAACTGTTCCCTCATTCTTGTTAATTGTCTTTTTACTCTTAAATTTACTATCTGTGGAATACACAATTTGGATATCATCATAGGTATCATTGCCAGCATAGAATGTAAAACTTCCTTTCTTATTACTAGTCAATGAATATATTTCAGGCTTATCAGGTTTTATATAGAAATAAATATCTTTTTCACCATAATAAGCCCCAATACCTCTAACCGTAATACTTGCTTTACCTGGATATAAATTATCTGAATATTCCAGTTCGTAATCAATTCCTTGTTTAAGAGTTTTATTATTAAGTTTTATTGTAACCTCAGGTTCTATATAATAACCTGTATAGTTTTGATTTTCTATTTTATTATGCTGAAAGGATTTAATTTCTGTTAAGGTTATAGTTTCTCCTAAATAAAGTATGTTAAGCACTAATGTATCATTATAACCATCCAGAGTACTAAAATATACTTTATTGTCCCGATATACTGGCGCTTCATGTTCTGTAAGCCTAGTGCCCCGTAAGGAAGTTTCATCTTGTATTACTTCACCATCTTTAGAGAGTATCATATAATATGAATCTATATAACTTTCCCATTCATAATCATCTCCATATTTGAACTTTTCCCAAAGTAAAACTATGCGATCATCTTCCGTTGTTACTAGTTTAGGATTCACAACACAATATTCATGGGAATAATCTGTAAGCCATAGAACTCCATAGTTTATTTCGTTACCTTCAAGATATAAATTTGTCTTTGCTGAAGCTGGTCGTGTTCCTGTTGCTTTACGTACTTCTGTTTTTAATACATGAGCATCTTCTCCGCTAAGGTACATGAAGTTCTTATCTAATATTTGTATAAATAGGTTTCTTGCTTCACTATACCCACAGTAATTGCGACTTGTGGGTGCTGGCTCCAAAGATAAGGTTTTTTCTGATGCTCCAGCTAATACATAACCTGTCTCTATTTCAGCAATTCCAGCTAGTTGTGCATAGGTTTCATTGTAGCCATAGGCACGATCGGCCCCTTCTCTAAAATGAAATGATACATACCCCAATGTATCCCATATATTTGTACTTCCTTTTAGTACACTACTTATTTTAAAACCTCTATCAAAGGCATCCCCATGATCTACAAATAGGTAGTTGCCACTTTCAGTCACAAGTACTCTTTGATCGAAGGAATGGCTAGTATAACTACCTGCATGATTTACTTTTGTCATGGTATCTATATCAACAAAGATTACATGATTTGATTGGTGTCCATTATACATTTCACGAGCATAGGTGCATACTAAAATATTGCCATTAAGAGCAATATCACAATTTCCAGCATCAAAAGGTAGCTTTGTTCCCCACTCTAATCCTGGATATGGGCCAGTCTCAGCCCCTGTATATTGTACCTCACTAACATATTTGAAATCAGAATCATACTTAACTACGCTAAGGACTACGTAATGTCCATGATCCGTCTCATTGTTTTGCCCATATACAATATAGTAATTTCCTTGTGAATCACTAATAGCTCCTCCAAAAAGAGGATAAGGTTTTTCTGTGGAATAAGTTCTAATACTTTTAAAATCTTTACTATATTTCACTAAGTTAATCTTGTTTTCGGACTCATATATAGTGTTATAATTGCCCTCATAATCAAAAAATTCCGAAATTGGTGATACCTTGGCTGAATATCCCCATAAATCATAAGTAATAGTGCTATCTACAGCCTCTACTACTTCATTGACAACTTTATCAATTTTTGCCACTTGTAAAGTCGCTTTGGCATTTGCATTGGATTTCTGCCCCAGTGCTAGAAAACTGAAAAAGATAAGCAATAATGATAGTAAAAGGTTCTTTCTTTTTTTCATTAAAATCATCTTTAAGCCCTCCAAGTTATCTTATGTAATCAACCTAATTATAACATGAGTAGTAGCTCTTGGGAACTCCCTCTCATTTTTTTGCTTTTCTTAAGGCCTTAGAGATATATATAAACACGGACACAGTGTTAACGATAATACACCATGTCCGTGTTTGCTTTTTATATATTGCGTATTTAATTTATATTTATCTTCCTAGGTCTATAATGTTCTGGATAAGGCCCTTACACTTTCCACATGGCTCGCCAGTTTCTTCATTTATACCTGTTCCAGCACCTGTTATCTCTCCAACCTTCTCTACTGTATCTGCACCATTTTTCACTGCATTTACTACAGCTTCTAGAGATACATTCTTACAACCGCAAACGGAAGAAAGTATTGCCTCTAATTCGCTTTTACACCCTTCGCATTGCGTACATACTCCTGCAAGGTTAACCAGTTCATCAATTGTTCTTGCACCAGCAGTCATCGCTTTTCTGATTGATAGATAATCAACTTCATTTATTGTACATATTACTTTATTTTTTGCGTACTAGCCTAACCAAGGGTACTGACTGTTCTGGTTTCACCCAATCCGTATTTAAAAGCAAGGGTATTAAACTGCCACGAACTGCAAAAAATCAAGCAAAAGGTGGTAGAAGTGTCCCTTTAAAAAATCTCCAACCTGATGATTTGATTTTTTATAAGAAGAATGGACAGATAAATCATGTTGCTTTATATATCGGAAATAAAAAAGTGATTCATGCCAGTAATCCAAAATCAGGAATAAAAATATCCAAATATAATTATCGTAACCCCTATAAAGCTGTTAGTTATTTTGACTAGCAGTATTTGCCATGATAATCCAAACTTATCCTTGCATCATGATCTAAGCACTTCCTCAATTCTTTTTAGCTCCTCCTCTGTGAAGTCCATATGCTCCACTGCCTTCACATTCTCTACTATCTGTCCTGGGCGGCTAGCTCCAATAATAACAGATGTTAACTTTCCTTGCTTTAATGCCCAAGCTAAAGCCATCTGGGACAAGGACTGTCCTCTTTCCTTAGCGATTTCATTTAACTGAATTACTTTTTGAATAATATCCTCTGTTATCATTTTCTCATTTAAAAAGATGCTATTTCCTGCAGCACGGGAATCGGCAGGGATCCCATTGATATATTTTCCTGTAAGTAACCCTTGGGCTAAAGGACAAAATGCTATGGAGCCCATTCCAGCATCTTCGATTATTGGATTTAATTTCTCATTCTGTCTTTCTAGCATGGAATAGCGATGCTGATGGATTAAGCAAGGCACTCCCCTTTCTTTCAACATTTCAGATGCTTCCTTTAGTTTTTCGGGACTATAATTTGACAGACCAACATAAAGAGCTTTTCCAGATCTTACGATTCCTGCCAGGGTGTCCATTGTCTCCTCAAGGGGTGTTTCCACGTCCATCCTATGATGATAGAAGATATCAACATAATCTAATCCCATCCGTTTTAAGCTTTGATCCAGGGATGCTAGCAAATACTTTTTGGAGCCCCAGTCTCCATAAGGACCATCCCACATTCTATAACCTGCCTTAGTAGATATAAGCAGCTCATCTCTATAGGATGCTAAATCAGAAGCTAGTATCTTCCCGAAGTTGCCTTCTGCACTTCCTGGTCCAGGACCATAATTATTGGCTAAGTCAAAATGTGTGATTCCTAAGTCAAAACTGGTAAGTATCATTTCTCTCATATTTGCATAGCTGCTTTCATCACCAAAATTATGCCACATCCCTAGAGATATTACTGAAAGTTTTAAACCAGAATTACCGCATCTATTATAAACCATACTGTCATATCTTTTTACATTTGCTTGATACATTTTTAATTCTCCTTTTCTTTTTGCTATATTTGCTTCCTCTTTACAAAGTTTAATACTTCAAGTATACTTGAAGTCAATATTTATTTTTAAGGAGATTCCCATGATTACTTATACTATTAAAGAAGTATCCGAAAAAACAGGATTACCCCATTCTACACTGCGATATTATGAAGACATAGGACTACTCAAAGATGTAATCCATGAAAAAAATAAAAGAATCTATACTGATGAGCACCTACGCCGAATAGAAGGAATTTTATGCTTTAAAAATACTAATTTACCTATTAAAAAAATACTGGAATTCTATCGTTACGAAGAAAATCTAGAGGAAGCTATCAATGATATAGTAGAGCTTATGGAGACACATGAAATTAGTATAGTTAATCAAATTAGTACATTACAGCATCACTTAGAACATATTCAGCAAAAGGTGAGCTATTATAATAAAGTAAAGGAATCCTTGGAGAATAATATTCCCATACCAACTTGGGATGATGTTATTGGCTAGCACCAATTTACTTCTCTGTCTAATTTTTTACCTCATTTTTACATAAAAAACACCCTTGATGTATTCCCATATAAACACATCAAGGGATATATAGTTATATTATTGTTTATTCATTTCAATAACAAGAAAGTGGGAGGTCTCTATTGACTTTATTTTTATATCCTCTTCTATTAAATAGTGAGAAGAAATGATAATCTTTATTGGAGAAAGGCTTCCTCAATAGATAAAGCACGAAAGATTAGCGGAGATATTACTGTTATCCAAAGCCCCATTAAGGCATATCTAAAAAAATCACTATATATGTTTAGGGGTAGTAGATTCATAAAGTACTCTTTAATCAAAATAAGACCAAGGTATCCAATTACTAGTTTAAGAATTTGCTTCCACCATCTTGCTTTTGTTACATAATTAATATATTTATCTTCGATTATATAGCCAAACCATAGTGCTGTTAGTGCACCAACATTTTTATAANAAACTGNTGTATNGAAAAACAATAGACATATAATCATTGGTATTACAAGAAGTCCAAGAAGCCTGGGATCTCCCTTATCCTTAGACCATTCGAATATCTTAATTACAAATATTGTACATAATATCCCAATTACCAATCCCCCGATAACATCTATTGGCCAATGAACTCCCAAATACATTCTTGATAAACCAACTAAGAGCATTCCAAGTACACCTGTAAAATAAAACCATTTTTTCTCACACTCTATCATCAGTGTTGTAAATAATGAGGTTGATTTCTGTGTGTGTCCACTAGGAAATGAATATCCTCCAGCCGTATGTAATCTACTAGATTTAATCCCTTCATATCCTATAGGTCTTTCAAGCTTTACAATCTCTTTTATCATAGTATTGATAGCTCCACTGGTAAGATAAACAAATGCNAGTTTATATCCTATATTCTTNTTAAAACACCAATAAAAAATCGCAATAACAAAAATAAAGAATAAATCCTCTCCTAACATTGTTACAATTTCAAAAAAAGAATCCAAAATCGGATTTGAGAATGATTGTATATACTTGAGAATTTCTAACATTGTATCCATAAGGCTTCTCCTGGCACCTAATCCATAACGCACTCTTTCATATATACTATATTAACCTTTTTACTTAATATGTTATCATAGAGAGATTTCATCAACTTATTATTGCGCATATTTTCGTCTACTAAATAATAGTATCTATGAGTACTATACATGGATTTTTACTTAACCCATATTAAAGGAGCAAATACTACAGATATTTGCAGAAATCAAAATCAGTAACCACTAGGACATATATATATTAACTAATATTTATCATTAGGTTTATTAGGCCAAAAGGTGAACACGATACCCACTATACCTAATAATACAAAAACGGAATTCCAACTCAAGTTTAAATCACCTACAGCATTTCCACCATAAGCTAAAGTTAAAAGGATAGAGCATAGGATAATTGCAATTCCTTGTAATTGTCTTTTCATTATAATAACCTCCATAAAATAATTTTTTAACTTTCTTACTGCGATGCTCCGTCATCATATTGACGATATTATTTTCCTTTTTCTTTTCCTCCTATATAGCCTTGCATTAGTAATATGATAGAATCTAATTTTTCTGCCACAGTGGTTCCAATGAATAAGTTAGAATATTAATTAATGGATATTCTATTACATTTTTATTATATTAATGTTATTGTGTAATTTCAAGCTATTTAATGCTATTATATTACAGATTTTAAAGGACAAACTGGTTATTACGATTTACTAATATGATATGTTGGAAACCCCTTGCCATTTTGAAATCATTGAATTATAGTTAGATTATTAAGATGTTAGTAAGAAAAGGAGTTGTACAATGAAGATAGATGAAAATAAAATACAGGCAATATTAAATAAATATGACAATGCCCTTCGAAAAGCTGGTGCCTTTTTGATCGAGCTTGACAATAATGAATTGTTGATTACCGATTCCTGTGAAGGTATTGATATGCAACCACTGGATAAAGAACTATGTTTCAAGTTATCCGATCTGTTTCGTGAGCTTGGAGAGAGTTTGTAGTACAAGAAACTATGAACACGGACATGGTGTTAATGATAATACACCATGTCCGTGTCTGCTTTTAAATTATAAANTGCATGAATATTATAAGCAAACCAGGTAGCCAAAAATTCAGTCCCAGGATTAATATCTATTTTAATTGCCTGATATGCCTGAACGATTATTAAGTGATAAGGGCACATAGTCTCATTAGCTATTTTTTATATTCTACACGGCTTTTTATCTAAAATCCTCCACCACCATTCTTCTCCCATCCGTCCTAATCGTAATTGCACCACTTTTAGTTGTCACCTTCACTTCTACTCCATTATTATGTAACCTCTCCAATAATTCCTCATGGGGATGACCGTAGGGATTATTTTTTCCACAGGATATGATTGCTACTTCCGGCCTGATAATACTGAGAAGGTCCTCACTGGTGGAACTTCTAGCCCCATGATGGGCCACTTTTAGGATATCGTAATCTACTTCTTCCACAGGCAATTTGCCCTCAGGCTGACCTGCCTTAGGCTGCACTTCCATAGAATTTACCCCCTTTAATTTCTCAAGCAGAACTCTCTCCCCATCAGCTTCCAAATCACCAGTCAGTAGCATATCAAATTCTCCATACTTTAACCTTAATA
>JGI24707J26582_10001585_pt1 | contig 17793 bp, 13 predicted proteins | sample BioPla1DNA1_FD_26582 | JGI IMG/M metagenome (IMG submission 26582)
CCTTGATTTCTGGCAAAAACATCCAATGATTTTTCAACACCGTTATCAATTATTATTTCATGACCAACATTACCATCATTAGATTGCATCGTAACTAAACTTACAGAAGCAATTGATGGAAGTGCTTCACCTCTAAAACCGAATGAATTAATGTGATTTAAGTCATTTACTGATTTGATTTTACTGGTAGAGTGACGTTTAAATGCGTTTTGTAAATCTTCGCGATTCATACCGATTCCATTATCAGAAACTTTAATGAGTCGCATTCCGCCTTCCTGCACTTCTATCTCTATAGATGTTGCTTCAGCGTCCAAAGCATTTTCAACCAATTCTTTCACAATCCCAGATGGTCGTTCCACAACTTCTCCAGCCGCAATCATATTTGCGAGCTGTGAGTCCATAACTTTAATTCTAGACAAATTAATCACCCATTTTCTCTTTTAATTCACTTAACAACATCAATGCTTCCATTGGCGTCATTTGATTAATATCCACCTTATCAAGCAATTCTTTAGTTTCTTGATATCCCTTCGGTTCAACTTCAATTAAAATCGACTCAGCATTCAAATTAACATTTTCTTTTTGTGATTCCAGTAAATTTAGAGTCTGACTAGCACGTTCAATTACCGTTTTAGGAAGATGTGCTAATTTTGCCACATTTATTCCATATGAACGATTTGACCTACCTTCTATGACTCTATATAGAAATGTAATCTCATCATCTTCCTCATGAACCTCAACATGAATATTTTTTATTCCTTCATGCATATCTTCTAAACTCGTTAGTTCGTGATAGTGGGTAGAGAAGATGGTATTACACCCCACTGAATGTAGCATATACTCTAGAATAGATTGAGCTAGAGCCATTCCATCATAAGTGGAAGTTCCCCTTCCTATTTCATCAAATAAGACTAAAGAGTTGGGAGTCGCCTTAGTAAGCGCCGCTTGTGCTTCAATCATTTCGACCATAAATGTTGACTGTCCCATCAAAATATCATCACTGGCACCCATTCTAGTAAATATACGATCTACAATGGGAAGGTTCGCATAACTCGCTGGCACAAAACATCCCATTTGAGCCATAATAATATTAAGCGCAACCATCCTCATATAGGTACTTTTTCCACCCATGTTAGGACCCGTTAGGATTAAGAGACGTTGTTTTTCATTCATCATACAATCGCTTGATATGTATTGGTGATCTTTTAATTCTTTCTCCAATACAGGATGTCTTCCTTCTTTAAGTTCAATNANTTTTTNANNNTTAAANATAGGACGAACATAGTTAGAACGACTTGAAACTTCAGTTAACGAAAGGATGACATCTAGTAACGCAATACTATCACCAATTTGGTGTATCTCGCGCACATACTGAAGGGCATGGTTTGTGAATTTTTTAAGGAGTTCTTGCTCAATCTCGAGAATCCTTTCCGAAGCCTTTAATACCTTAGTTTCATACTCTTGTAATTCTTCTGATATGTATCGTTCAGCATTCGTTAAAGTTTGGCGACGTATATAACCATGACTGTCCTTGACATTTTCTACTTGTCCTTTGGAAATCTCTATATAATACCCGAACGCTCTTGTATAACCTACCTTAAGGTTTTTAATCCCGGTCAGATTCCTTTGATTTTCCTCGTATTCTAATAACCATTTTTTCCCGTCTGTTGTGATTGAAATTAACTCATCCAGTTCCTTATCCACTCCTTTTTTAAAGGTTCTTCCTTCTTTCAACTGGACGGGCGCATCATCATGAATAGATCGTTCAATCAAATCTGCCAATTCTTTTAAATTTGTTACATTCACAACCGATTCAAATAATGGATTTAATATTAACAGTTCTTTTATTTCATTAAAAACTTTGATTGTATTTTTTAAACGTACAAAGTCCTGCGCATTATTTTTATCCGTTGATAATCTTGCTACGACTCGATGTATATCATAGGTCTCTTTAAGTAAGGCTTGAAGATCATCTTTTATCATCATGTTATCTATAAAAAACTGAATTTGATTTTGTCTTTTAACTATCATAGTTTTATTAACCATAGGTTGCATTAATTCATCTTTAAGTCGTCTGGCACCCATGGTAGTTTGAGTGTGGTTTAAAAATGAGTAAAGTGATAGATCCTTACTGCTATGATGTTGGTTTAATTCTAGATTGGTAATAGTTGCATAGTCCATAATCAAGTATGCTTGGTCATTTAATACTTTAACCTTTCCAAAATGATTTAAATCTCTTTTTTGTGTATAACGAATGTATGCATACAGTTTTTGAAGCGCTTTTTCTACCCCCATATCTTCATGTGTTATCTTTTTATAACTTTCTTCTTGATATGAAATATGAATGGCTGTCTTATCTTTGACGGTTTGAATAATCTCCTGATCAAAACTAGAATCAACAACTAATTCTGACACTTCGAATTGTTCTAATGTTTTTATAATTTCAATTGGATCATTCATGATTCGGATAGAACGTAAGGTTCCAGCAGCTATATCAGCTAAAACAATCGTTGCATATACCAAATCACTATGTATGGCAGCTACTTCTCTTGTCAGTACTTCTTCATCTTCTATGAAAGTTCCTGGTGTCACAACTTCAACAACTTCACGTTTCACTATTCCTTTGGCTTCTTTTGGATCTTCTACCTGTTCTACGATTGCTACTTTATATCCATGATTAATTAGTTTCTGTATATATGATTTTGCTGCATGATGTGGAACACCTGCCATCGGAACTTTTTGATTTTGACCTGCATTTCTTGATGTTAAGACTAAATCTAGTACTTTAGATGCCGTGATTGCATCTTCTAGAAAAAGTTCATAGAAGTCGCCTAAGCGATAAAACACTAAGGCGTCCTTAGTGTTTTCTTTTATTTCTAAATATTGTTTCATCATTGGTGTTAATTTATTTTTATCAATCATTTTCTTCCACTTCCATTAGTTCGTTTTTATAAGTATCCAATCTCTTATTAATTTCCTTTTGCATCATATATGATCCTGAACCATAGAGTAAAATGAAACCCTCTCTGGTTTGAACAATTTTAGTGACACCTTGTCTATGTAAACCAGCTGGATTAATTGAATCTTCATTATAAAGTTTGACTATGACCTTAGTTGGAGAACTGGATATTTTCTCAATATTTTCCAACCCACCTATTCGTTCAATAAAATCTTTAATTTCATCATCTTTAATTCCTATATTTAAGATATCAATGGCCATATGAGTATAGTAAAATCTCACAACATAGAAATAGATAAAGAATACGATTAAACCAAGCAACAGCATCATCATAATTTGACGATTTATCATACTGTTTCTTGAAATACCGATTAAGTCAATAATATTTCCAGGATTCGCTGCATTAATTATTCCTAAATAGGAGAACCCAATCGTCGTTGATATTCCTAGTAATATGGCACTAATAAAGCCAACCATAAACAGGTGGAATATATATATAATTGGGGCCGTTAGTAACATTATAATCTCTAATGGAAACCAAATACCTCCTAGAAGTGATAAAACGGTTCCAGTAAATACGGTAACTAAACCCCGTCTGAATTTTGGTTTATCTGATACTGTAGTTGCAAGTGCCGCCAGATAAGCTGGGGCCGCGAATATATTTAAAACGTAGTAAACAGTTGTAAAGCGACCTGCACTTCCAACCCCTAAAACAGCGACGCTATCTTTTAACTGAGCGGCCCATATATTTACGTCACCCATATATCCAATATTTTCTAAACTATTCCAAGTCCCTCCAAGTTTACCAAACCACATCTCTTTTCTAACTATGTTTTGAAGACCAAAGAGACTTAGAATTCTCTCAAACCCTGAGTATGCAAACAAGCTCATCGGATTATTAATATCTGCCGCAACAAAGTTTAATATGGAATAAATTCCTTTTGAAATATAGGGAATCATCCAAGCGATAAACAGCCCATATATGGTCGTGTAGATTAAGCTTCTTATTAATCTTATTGTATCTCTATCAAAAACTTTTGTGAAATTGGCATTTCTAGCAATCATTTGTTTTTGATAGACTTTTCTAACGATGAAATAAACTCCTATTAAACCGATCACGCCAGTATTAACCAGTCGGTATATTGAATCATTAATTTCCAATCTAATAAAAGAAATATACATATTGTCTGGTAAGTCGGTTGCTCCAAAGAACAAAATCATGATTAAATACATTAAATATGCTATAATTCCTACGACAACAATGTTTTTTTCTTGTGTTCTAGAATATAATAATTTAACAAATACTATATACGGGAAACATGCGAAAATTAGTCCACCAGTGAAAAGTAATAGACGCGTAATGGTTACGATTATAGGTAGATCTAATAGGAATATATCATTTATAAATGGATTTCCTAATATGGATCCAACCGCTATCAAACCAGTCGCAACAAAAAGTGACTTGATGGGTAGTTGTAATTCTTCTAGATAAACTTGCAGCCTATTCATAAAACACCTCTATCTTTTCATTCTTATATTATACACTATTATCAATTTTGATTAAAGGAGTGAACCATGACTAATCATATCAACGAAAGTAAAAGAACTTTCCATATTGACTATTTTCTTGTCTTCATTTTACTATTAAGCGGGGTTGTTGGATTAATTGGAATCCATTTATCTTCCCCATTAAATAACTTAAACGACAGTAAATCAGATATTATCAGACAGACCATCTGGTTTATTATCAGTACTGGATTTGTTATTACACTGATTAAACTAGGAACTGATCGATTGTTTACTATTGCTTATCCAGCATATTATGTTTTAATGGTTTTATTATTTATACAGGTTTTAGCCAGATATGGAATAATAAATACAAGTTTAATACCAAGCATCAACGGTGCCTATGCTTGGTATGTGATTCCAAAGATAGGGTCATTTCAACCCTCTGAATTTATGAAGATTATTTTAATATTTATCAGTGCTAACATTATTACTGAACACAACGCTGAAAAAGAAGGTATGTATTTTAGAGAAGACTTTATGTTAATGATCAAAATGGCTCGCTATGCCTTGCCTCCTTTAATTTTGATTGTATTACAACCGGATAGTGGAATACCCATCATCATTCTTTTTAGTTTAGCAGTCATGTTTTTCTTATCAGGAGTTAGAAGAGAATGGTTTATCATTATCGGTTCGTTAGCTGCTTTTTTATTCTTTGGAATTATCTTCCTTTACTACAATAATCCTATTTTATTAAATAAAATATTTGGTGGAAATGCTCAAAGCTATCGATTAAATCGATTCTATGGATGGCTCGACTACGAAAAATATTCTAATGACCATGGACACCATTTATATAATGCAATTAGTTCCTTGGGGACGGCCGGATGGACAGGACATGACCTTAAAACAGTGATTTTACAATATCCTGAATCACAAACGGATTTTATTTTCGCTGTCTTAGCTCAAAACTTTGGATTTATCGGAGCAAGTTTTGTAATTATTTTGGCATTTAGTTTAGATTTAAGACTTACTTGGATTGCGATGAGAAGTGATTTAACAAGAGAGAAGGCATTAATTACAGGCGCTATTGGAATGTTGATTTTTCAGCACGCTCAAAATATTGGAATGGTGATTGGAGTCCTTCCTATTACCGGAATCACCCTACCTTTTATTTCATACGGTGGCTCATCCATCTTATCTTATATGTTACCATTCTCTGTTGCTTTCTATATGTATAGTGAAATTAAAAATGCCCATAGGCATTAAGGGAGTAAGTAAAACAGTAAGAAATTTAAATTGTTTCTTAACTTTATTTCTATAATCTGTATATGTTAATTAACTACAAAAAATGACTAGATGTATGTGTTTCTAGTCATTTTTATTTTAATAATCTGATTAAAATAATGCATTCAATTTATCAATATATGAATATTCTCTTAAATGTAAGAATTTAGCTTTCTTATCTGTATGTCTTATGATTATTTTATTGATGTCATCTAAATGAATATGTAGATGATCATAACATAATAACGCATGGTCAAAATTTTCATATTCTAATTTTATTTCAGTATCCGGAGCTAATATTAAAGGCGATCCTAGGCTCCTAGCATGCCGATGATGAATGCCTGATATCTCAGTCATTTGAAGCAATTCTAAGCCATGATAGATGACTGCGCCACCGATAGATCGATTGTAGGCTGTAGAACCATATTGACCGGATATACACAGTCCATTACCCCTAAACATTTCAAAATACTCATTGTTTAAATAGACATCGATCGGTTGTGTTTTCACAATATTTTCTACTCTCACTTCATTTAAGGCATACAATGTCATCGGTTCATCATTCTTATAGCAGGTTGCCTCTATAATGCTTTTTTCTTCAAATATATGTTCATTGTGTATCAGGTCATGATAGAAGCACTCAAGCTCATCAACGATATAATCAGTTGAAAAACCGAGAGTTCCTGTATGAATTCCAATAAAGGCTACCTCATCAATTCGATCCAAGTAATGGTGAAATGCATGAAGTAAGGTTCCATCCCCGCCAACAGTAATTACTAACTCAGGATTGATTTCATCATAAATCATCCCCAATTCTATCAATTTGTGTTTAATAGATTGACAGCTTTCTCTAGAAAATTGATCTCCGCGATTAACTAATGTAAATCTTTTCATATAAATCTACCTCTTAAATTTAATTGTATCATATATTTATTTGTAGTATTATATATTTATGGAAACAAATTTAGAAATAGAATTTAAAACAAAAATAAATCATGATGAACATTTATTAATCCATGATTATTTTCCGTTTTCTGAACCAGTCCTTCAAGTAAATACATACTATGATACAAAACAACAAGACTTATTTAAGAAAGGAATTATGTGTCGTATCAGAAAGGTTAATGATCAAGCAATACTTACCATTAAAGAACCTCAAGAACTAGGGGTGATGGAATATGAAGCCATCTTAAAAGAGGATTTTTTAACTGATGAAAATGCAGCATTAATTCTAAAGGAATTTAATATTGAGGCAAAGGATCTTGAAGAAATAACTTACAGTAGTACCGTTCGCTACGAGTACAAAGATGCATATGGCGTTTGGTGTCTCGATATTACTCAATTTAAGCATCATAAGGATTTTGAATTAGAATATGAATTATTTCATGAAGACCCCCAAGCAGAAAAACACTACCTACAGACCCTTCAATCTATTGGTATAGAGTATGAAGCAATTGAACCTAAATATTTACGAGCTTTACGTTCAAGTGAGTTAAAAGATCAATAATCAATCGATCAACTTTAATGTTTGTAAGTAGACTAAAGTCACAGTTTATTTCTTGAACTATACTTTCTATGGCAGTTTTTATACCCAGTAGATAGTAAATTTGCGAACGACTGGTCATTGGTAAAAATACTTTCAAACTATTGCCATGATATTCATAGTATATATTATTAATAGCCACACCGTTTGTGTGGTTTTTTAATATACGAATCTGTCTATCATTATACTTTGTTTCTATATATGATAAATTGTATCGAACTTTCTGGTGTATATAATCTCTCTCTAAATCCCTTTCATCTATATTTAAATTTTGAGATTGCATCCATGAATCAACACCAATTTTTTTTATAATTGGAAATAATTGATGTGAAAGATCTTTCCCCTCATCTTCAATATATGTAAAAGATTCAAGTCTATCACTTAAAGGAACCTCAATTTCACTTAAGAAAACTGGTTGTTGAAAGAATATAACATTCACCAATTTAATTGTTTGAATTTGATTGGGTAACCGGTGATCGTTTTTTCGATAATATCTAACGGCTTCTTTAAATTCATCATAAGAATTATATCCTATTTTATTCTCATATTTTTTCCACGCTTGACTAAGCGATTGATTTTTAATCTCTGAACAACGTCCATATCCAACTAATCCCTTTTCTTTAGTTTTGGGATGACGCGTGCGATGATCAATAAAGAAAAATAAATCACCCTCACTAAATCTCGCAAATCCTTTTAAACTAAAACGCCAAAAAACCATCGTTCGATTCCCGCGCAAACGATGGAAATCAATCATATTCGGATCTGTTATATATGCTATAGAACTCATTTACATCTTCTTCCTACCCTCAAACGCTTTGAGTAATGTTAAATCATCCGCATAATCTAAATGACCTCCAATTGGAAGTCCAAAAGCTAATCTGGTAATGGTTGCTTTATCATCATATTTTTTCGCAATGTATAGGGCCGTTGTTTCTCCTTCAACCGTTGCATTTAAAGCGAGTATTATTTCAGTATCTTGTGAGATAATTCGACCTGATAAGTCATTAATATTTAAATCATCAGGCATAATACCTTTTCTNGTAGAAATTAAACCCTCTAAAACATGATATAATCCATGATATTCACCTGTTTTTTCAATTGAGATAATCTCTTTAGGTGAAGAAACAACACAGATTTGATTTTTATCTCTAGTTGAATCCATACAAATTTGACACTTATCACTTTCAGCATAGTTATGGCACAGAATACATCGTTCAATTTTTTCATGTACATCAATTGCTGATTTTGCTAAGTTAATTAAATTCACTTCATCTAGTTCGAGTAAATGTAAAACATATCGTTCAGCAGTTTTACGACCAACTCCTGGTAAAACCATAAAACTTTCAATTAATTTTTCTATACTATCTGGATACATTATATCTCCTCTATTTTAAGTTGACTACCAAATAACTTAACCAATTTCTCTTCAGTTTCATCCTTTACTGGCTCCAAATCTAAATCAAAGTCTTCATCATTATATGGTTTAGGTAATTTAGAATTTGCATATAAAGATTTGAATAAATTGACGGAATTCTCAAATTGATCCGTATTTATTGCAAATACTTCTTTACGATCCCCAAACAACAATTCCGTAAAACGCAATAAATCTTCATGATTAATTCGATCCATAATAGCACGAGCTTGTATGTCACTTCTGGTCGCAAAAACCACAAATCTGTTTCCACTTAAAACGATTTGTGAACCTTTTAACAATTTGCTGACCTTTGCCCAATTTGGATCAAATAAATAGTTATCTAACTGATTAAAATTTTCCGAGTCCTTGAATCGCTCTTCCTTATCTGCACTAACCATAAGTCTGACAATCTCTTCCTCAGATAATTCTATTTTTGAAAACTCTTTCTCAACTTCATTTGAAACTTTTTCTTCTTCAAATGATTCTTCAATTTCAGCTTCAACTTCTTTTTCTACAGATTTAAAAACCTTATTTTTGTTTAAACTTTCAAATATCTCAATTAAGGCAATTTCCATATGAAGTTGAGGTGACGATGAAAATCTAATTTTTTCATGATAATCCAATAAAGTATTTATCATTTCTATTCTAAGATTCGTTTCGAAATTATTATGCAAATAAATTATTAAGGCTTCCTCATTTTGATCAATATAACTCAGATTTCCTGTATATTGATAGACAATGCTGTCTTTTATACCTTTTACTAGGTCCATAATTAGACTAGCAACATCTACCGTCTTTTGGAGCATGTTATTATAGACAGCTAACATTTCCGAAAGGTTTCCAGTTATGATATTATCAAATAAAGCTAATTTTTCTTTTGGAAGAATCATACCATTTTGTTCATATATAGCATCTTTTGTAATTAAATCATCATTTAGTATAAGAGCTTGTTCTAAAATAGTTAAGGCGTTACGCATACCTCCACCAGATAATGATGCAATAACACTACTTGCACCCTTTTCAATCTCACGATTTTCACTTTCCACTATTTGATCAAGACGTTTTGAAATTAAATCACTGTCAATACGCGAGAAGTCATATCTCTGACATCTTGAGATAATCGTTGGTAATACCTTGTGAATTTCCGTAGTNGCCAATATGAATACGACATGAGATGGTGGTTCCTCAAGGGTCTTTAAAAGCGCATTGAAAGCTCCTTGAGACAACATATGCACCTCATCTATAATATATACTTTATAATCTCCAATAATCGGAGTGAATTTCACTCTTTCAATTAATGTTCTTATTTCTTCTACTCCATTATTACTAGCAGCATCTATTTCTACAATGTCAGGATGACTACCAGCATCAGCCTGTTTACAGCTTTCACACTGTCCACAAATAACCTTATCTTCATCCATACAGTTGATTGACTTAGCCATTAATTTGGCCATCGTTGTTTTTCCGGTACCTCTGGGGCCCGTAAACAAATAGGCGTGGGATATTTTATTTTTAATTATTGAATTTTCTAGTGATTTAACAATTGTTTCTTGACCAATTACATCCTCAAATTGAGTAGGTCTATATTTACGATATAACGATTGATATGTCATGCTTTCACCACCTTTATATATTATATCATGTAAAGGATGCTATTTATCATCGCATATGGTAATATTTTAATGGTGATACTATGAAGAAAAAAAAGAAAAATAATTTACTGACAGTTATTGGTGTTCTATTAATCGTTGCCGGTTCGAGTATCTTAATTTATGATTTTGTAACTAAAAAAATACGAGACGCTAATGTCGAACAACATAAAATTTCTTTTTTAGAGGATATTGCAAATCCATCTGAAAAAGACAAAGACATTGAGCCCGATGTATATGGCTTATTAGAGATTGATTCTTTAGATATCAGTCTTCCTGTTTCTGCAGATGGTAACTTTGAGGATTTATATAATACACTAGTAGCCTATAGTGAAGCTCCTAAACCACCTAAAGAAGGGAACTTTGCAATCGCAGGACATAATGGTGCATGTGGATTAATGTGTAAGTTTAAAGATTTACATGAAATAGATCCATCAGAAAAAGAACATATACGTTTTATGGATCGTGATAATACTTATGTTTATGAAATATATTATAAAGAGATTGTTGATAAATCAGATATTTGGGTGTTAGACCCAAAAGAAGGAGAAACAACTCTTACATTAATTACCTGCCGCTATCCCTCTTGGACACATCCAGATAGACTGGTTGTCCAAGCTAAATTAGTTGAAGTTATTCCTAACTAAAAAGAAGTTACATGTGTAGCTTCTTTTTTTAAAACTCTTTCTTCATCATAATATGATCGATCCCAGCATCAATAAACACATCACCATAAGAACTATATCCGCATTTCTCATAGAAGCCTACGGCAGTAAGTTGTGATCCAAGTTTCGCTATTTTAACACCATTATTTACTGCATAAACATCTACATAATCCATCAATCTTTTNCCAATATTTTTATTTCTATAATCCCGATTAACTACTACTCTACCTACTTTAATCGTTGNCTCTTCAATTATAAATCTTAGTCCACCCACAATTTCATTGTTTANAAAAGCACCCACAAAAACAACATCTTCTCTTTCTAATCGATCGTATTTATCATATTCTACATTNGGATCTACATGNTGTTCTTCCACAAAGATNTGNTATCTTAGTTTTAAATACTGTTCGAAATCTTTTTTGTTTTGAACTTTTTTTATTTTAAGTTGCGATTTCCGTTTTTCTCTAAAATATTTCGTTAATATTGAAGAACACTCCTCCTCAAGTATACCTCCAGTTATCTCTAGTTTTGGATTCAGTTCATGCATTGAAACAACTGAACCAAATGCCCCGCCTTTAGGATCTGCGGCACCATAAAAAACCTGTTTGATACGAGATTGTAGAATAACGCCTGCACACATTACACAGGGTTCTAAGGTGACGTATAAGGTGCAGTCCTCTAACTTCCAGTCTTCTAAAATTTGATTTGCTTTTTCTACACACAATAATTCTGCGTGCGACGTGACCAATTGGCTTGTTTCTCTTAAATTATGAGCTTTAGCTATAATCTTATCCTCATATACTAAAACAGCTCCCACAGGAACTTCATCCTTATCATACGCTTGTTGTGCTTGTTTTAAAGCCTCTTTCATATATTTACTGTGCATAATAGGTCCTCCCTATAAAAAAAGCCACTACACACACAAGAGCTTACGTAAGGCTGCTGTATTCCTACCCTGACCTGGTTAGTAAGGTTGTGTTGTAGTGACATATATATTATACAATGTTTTACATAGATTGCAATGTTTCACGTGAAACATTATAATTAATTAGGAGGTACTTATGATTAAAATATTTTCAACTGATATGGATGGTACGTTGCTTGATAACAATTCGCAATTACCCCCTAATATAGAAACACTGATATCTAAAATAAATGATCAAAACAAAATTTTCATAGCTGCTAGCGGACGGACACTCACCAATCTAGAATTTAAATTCAAGGATGTCGATGCTGAAATAACCTTTATCTCTGATAATGGAGCCATTTTAAAACACAAAGGTGAAATTGTATATATTAATCGGATGGATAAAAAAGATGTGCTTGATACAATCGAAATTTTAAAAGCAGCTGAAGATTCTACGACGGTGGTCATTACCCCTGAAACAGCATATATTGAGAACGATAATAAAGCCCATCATGAGCATCTAAAAGAGTACTACACACATCTTACCTTGGTTGATGATTTGAGAAAATATACGGACGATGTGATCAAAGTAACTGCCTTGAGTCCAACTAAAAGTCATGAGAATTTTAATCAAGTGGTTAAAGGTAATCTATCTGATCGCATTTACGCAGTGGAAGCAGGTAAAGTGTGGATCGATATTATGAATAAGGGTGTCAATAAGGCGGAAGCTCTTCAACATATTATGAACATGTACAATATAGATAAGGACGAAGTAGTTACTTTTGGTGATTATTTTAATGATTTAGAAATGATTAAGTTGCCTAAATATGGATTTGTCGTAGCAAATGCACCTAACGAGATGAAAAAACAGGCATATGAGGTCATAGGTACTAACGAAGAATTGTCTGTAATTAAAACTATTGAATACTTTTTAAATAAAGAAGCGACTCTCTCTAAATAAGAGTCGCTTTTATTATTGTATCTTTTCTTTAAACCCCATATATGGCTGCAAGGCCTTCGGAATTAATACTGTTCCATCTTTTTGCAAGTTGTTTTCTAAAAAAGCAATTAACATTCTTGGTGGCGCTACTACCGTATTATTAAGAGTATGTGCAAATACTCGCTCGCCATCCTTAGTATCAACCCTTATCTTTAATCTTCTTGCTTGGGCATCTGTTAAGTTTGAACAACTTCCCACCTCAAAATATTTTTCTTGTCGAGGTGACCAAGCTTCTATATCAACACCTTTATGTTTTAAATCAGCTAAATCTCCAGAACAAGACTCAAATACACGTACAGGAATATCCAATGTTTTAAAGAAATCGGTAGCGTTATTAACGAGTTCTTCAAATAATTTATGGCTGTCATCTGGATGACATACGATTACCATCTCTTGTTTTTCAAACTGATGGATTCGATAAACACCACGTTCTTCAATACCGTGGGCTCCAACTTCTTTTCTAAAACATGGTGAGTAGGAGGTAAGTTTATGTGGTAAATCCTCTTCATCTAAGATTGTATCAATGTATTTACCAATCATTGANTGCTCACTGGTTCCTATTAAATATAGATCTTCACCTTCTATTTTATACATCATGTTTTCCATCTCTTCAAAACTCATTACTCCGCTGACTACGCTCTCTCTAATCATAAATGGTGGAATAACATAATCATAACCACGATCAATCATAAAGTCACGAGCATATGCTGTTACGGCCGAATGAAGTCTTGCGATATCTTTTTGTAAGTAATAAAATCCATGACCACTTGTTTTTCTTGCACTGTCTAAATCGATTCCATCAAAAGATTCCATGATATCTACATGATATGGAATTTCAAAATCTTTTTCTACAGGTTCACCAACTTTATACAACTCAACATTCTCAGAATCATCCTTGCCGATAGGAACATCATCCGCGATGATATTCGGAATTAACATAAGTAATTCATTCAACTTATCTTGAAGTGGTCCTTCTTGTGATTCCATTTCATTAAGTTCATCAGCAATTGCTTGAACTTGTTTTTTTACTGCTTCAGCCTCTTCAAATTTCTTTTGGCCCATTAATTTACCGATTTGTTTCGAAATTGAATTTCGTTGGCCCCTTAACTCATCAGCTCTGGTTTTTACACGTCTGTACTCTTTGTCTAATTCAATAATTTTATCGACCAGAGGTAATTTATCATCTTGAAATTTCTTTTTTATGTTTTCTTTGATGAGTTCTGGGTTTTCTCTAAATAAGTTTATATCTAACATAATTTCCTCCTAGAAATAAAAAAAACACCTTTTTAGGGACGTGTGAAACGTGGTGCCACCCTACTTCAAATGTTTCACGTGAAACATTTCTTAAACAGATAACGGTTGTTGCCGACAATCTCAGGGGTGGAACAGTTTTTACCTATCATGTTTCCCACCAACCAACATGTCTCTGAAATATTTAAAAAACTTTAGTCCCCATCTTCGATTTATCTTAATTATAATATCTATATTGGTAATTATCAAGTTAATTTAAGTCACTTATCTTATTGAACCTTTTATTTTTGCAAATTAGAGACTGTATTTTTATTGTCTTATAGTTGAAAAACCCACTATATAGTGGGTTTTTCATTTAAATACTATGTTTTAAAATAAAGGTTTATTCTTCCTCTTCTTTTATAATTGCGACGGATGATACTCTATTTTCATCACGAATATTGATCAATCGAACTCCCATCGCATTTCTACCATAAATTCCAATATCTGATACGTTAATTCGAATTACGGTTCCATCTACCGTAATGATCAAGGCTTCTTCATCACCCTTGACCGCACGAACTGAGATCAAGTCTCCNTTACGTTCTGTAATATTTATGGTGATTACTCCTTTTGCACCACGATTGGTTAATCTGTACTCTGATATTTCTGTTCGTTTTCCATAACCATTTTCCGTTATGGCTAAAAGATAATCCCCTTCACGATCGGTAGCCACTCCTACAACTTCAGATCCATCGACATTGAAACCTNTTACTCCAGCTGCAGTTCTTCCCATGACGCGAACATCATTTTCATCAAATCTTACGGCTTTACCATTTTTACCNGCGATAATGATTTCATTATCTCCAGTTGTCTGCTTGACTGTGATAAGTTCATCGCCATCTCTTAATGTAATAGCAATTTTACCAGTTTGACGAATTGATTCAAATTCATCAATAGAAACTCGTTTCACAATTCCAAACTTAGTCACAAAGAATGCATACTTGCTTTCTTCATCTTCTTGTTTGACTCTGGCCAATGTATTGATTATTTCGTTTTCTTGAAGATCTAACAAATTAACAACTGGAATACCCCGTGCCGTTCTCGATGCACTTGGTACATTAAATCCTCTAATTCTAAATACTCTACCTGTATTAGTAAAGCATAATAGGTAGTCGTGAGTCGACATAGCAACAAACTGATCTACAAAATCCTCTTCATAAGTCGTCATACCTCTAACGCCTCGTCCACCTCGGTTTTGTAAATTAAATTCTGCAACTGAGGTACGTTTAATATACCCTTCGTTTGTGAGTGCAATCACAATGTCTTCTTCAGGTATCAAATCCTCATCAAGCATATCAATATCAGCTTCAATTATTTCCGAGCGACGTTCATCATCATACTTATCTTTTATTTCTAATAATTCATCTTGAATAATTTCTAAAATACGATGATGGTTTGCTAGAATATCTTTAAAATCTGTGATTTGAGCGTGTAGTTCATCATATTCGGTTTGAAGTTTTTCACCTTCTAATCCGGATAATCTACGTAGCGCCATATCTAGGATAGCTTTACATTGTTTATCGGAGAGTCCATATCTCTCTTTGAATTTTTCCGTAATTTCAGCATCATCTCTTGATGTTCTAATGATACGAATCACTTCATCAATATTATCAAGCGCAATTAAGAGTCCCTCTAAAATATGAGCTCTATTTTCAGCTCGATTCAAGTCAAATTGTGTTCGTCTTGTAATAATTTCAATTTGATGACTTAAATAATGTTCTAGAACTTCTAAAACACCCATTAACTTAGGTTCTCTATCAACTAAAGCTAACATATTAACACCAAATGTCGTTTGAAGAGCGGTCATTCTATATAATTGATTTAAAATGACATCTGGTTGAACATCTCGCCTTAATTCAATGACAATTTTAATTCCTTCACGGTTAGATTCATCTCTTAAATCAACAATACCATCAATCTCTTTTTCTCTAACTAAGCTTGCAATTTTTTCTACTAATCTGGCTTTATTGACTTGGTAAGGTATTTCTCGCACGATTAGTTTATGTTTTCCTCCGCCAAGATCTTCAATGTCAACTTTGGCTCGCATAACGATCGAACCGCGACCCGTTTCATAGGCAGATTTAATACCTGCTCTACCTAATATATATCCTCCCGTTGGAAAATCCGGTCCGTATAAATGTTCTTCCATTAGTTCCATTACGGTTAATTCAGGATTTTCTATATAAGCAATCAGGGCTGAGATAACTTCACCTAAATTATGAGGTGGTATATTGGTTGCCATTCCTACAGCAATCCCAGAAGCTCCATTTACCAATAAATTAGGGAATTTTGATGGCATAACCGTTGGTTCCATTTCTTCTTCTGAATAGTTTGGCTGGAAATCCACGGTATCTTTTCGAATGTCACGCAACATTTCCATTGCNATTTTTGACATTCTTGCTTCCGTATAACGCATAGCGGCGGCACCATCACCATCAATTGAACCAAAGTTACCATGACCATCAACTAATTGATATCTGAATGAGAAATCTTGAGCCATTCTAACCATAGCATCATATACTGACGAATCACCATGAGGGTGATACTTACCGAGAACATCTCCGACAATTCTTGCTGATTTTTTATATGGTTTATCTGATGTAATTCCTAAATCATGCATTGCATATAAAATTCGACGGTGTACCGGTTTTAATCCATCTCTAACATCAGGCAACGCTCTTGAGACAATAACTGACATTGAGTATGAAATAAAAGATTTTTTCATTTCTTCTGAAATATTGACTGTTTTAACTCTTTCCATGTTGCCTCCTAGTAATCTAAGTCTGTCACAAATTGTGCATTTTCTAAAATAAACTCACGTCTTGGTAAAACTTCATCTCCCATTAATGTTTGGAAAATTTCATCAGCTGCAATGGCATCATCAATTTGTACCTGAATTAAAGTTCTTGATTCAGGATTCATTGTCGTATCCCATAATTGATCAGCATTCATCTCCCCTAAACCTTTATAACGTTGGATGCTGAATCGTTCACCAAATTCTTCTTTAAATATTTCTAATTCTTCATCTGAATAAGCATATTCTACCTTATTTCCACGTGCGATTTTATATAACGGTGGTTGCGCAATATAAATATGGCCATTTTCAATTAATGGTCTTAAGAAACGATAGAAAAACGTTAATAGAAGCGTCCTAATATGCGCTCCATCAACATCGGCATCTGTCATGATAACGATTTTATGATATCTAAGTTTCTCTAAATCCATTTCATCAGCAATTCCCGTTCCAAAAGCCGTCAACATCATTCTTATTTCATTGTTGTCAAAGATTCTATGTAGTCTGGCTTTTTCAACGTTTAGAATCTTACCTCGTAGAGGTAAGATCGCCTGAATTTTTGAATCACGTCCTTGTTTAGCCGTACCACCAGCTGAATCCCCCTCAACGATAAATATTTCGCATTCTTCTGCATTTCTACTTGAACAATCTGATAGTTTTCCAGGTAGTGACGAGATTTCTAAGGCGCCTTTTCGACGTGTAAGTTCACGAGCTTTTTTAGCTGCGACACGAGCCTTAGATGCAACGATTGCCTTTTCAATGATAATTTTAGCACT
>JGI24707J26582_10001590_pt1 | contig 17764 bp, 12 predicted proteins | sample BioPla1DNA1_FD_26582 | JGI IMG/M metagenome (IMG submission 26582)
GTAAATTCTCTGTTATAGGTCCGATTTCCTGGTTCCTTTTCCCTAATTGACACAACCATGGTGCCAGTTACTACTTGAATAGGCTAAACGCCAAAATAATCAGACGGAGAGCCCACCTTCGACAAAAGCGGAATCCAATATAGGCAACAATGTCAACTTGTGGTATAGTTGTGGTAAGAAATCGATACTGATCATAGCCAAAGTGGAAGTTATGGCTACTTTCGGATTGAATAGGAGGGTGATCGTTGCGTCGGTTTGTACGAATCCTCTCAACAATTGCGTTGGGCTTGCTTTCCCTGGGGTTAACATTACTGACCCTCATGGTAGCCAGAGACTGCTGGCTACTACTAGGAAAGCTTTATCTGCCAAGCTATGCTCTGTTCAACCTGGCAGATAAAGCTTTAGTACTCGTTGGTGGCATTGTGGCACTGGCTGTTTTGGTCTACGCCATGGAAATGTATATAGCTTCTCAAACCTTTGCTGCCCTTGTCCACCATTTCTTGCGGGTCAGTGTGCCCATGGCNTGGATACTAGGAGCATGCCATCTGATCATGGCGGTGATTGCGTTAGCACTTACTCCCGGGANACCTTCGTTTTCTGCATTCCTCTTGCCCCTCGCGGAGTTGGCCATCGGCACCGGCCTTCACTTCTTGAATAACCACTGGTTGAAGGGTGCTGTCCTTTCCGAGGCTCGGTTCTAGGCTACATCATTTATGTGGAACTGGGACTTATACAGCTGAGCATATGTGCCACCCGTCTCCATGAGCTCGGTATGGCTGCCCCGTTCCACTATTCGCCCTTGCTCCAGGACTATAATCTCATCTGCATTCTTGATGGTAGAAAGCCTGTGGGCGATGATCAAAGTGGTCCGGCCTTCACTTAGCTTATTTAGCGACTCTTGAATGATAAGCTCCGTGACATTATCTAAAGAGGAAGTGGCCTCATCCAGAATCAAAATGGGCGGGTTCTTCAAGAACGCCCGAGCGATGGAGATGCGCTGCTTTTGCCCACCGGACAGCATGACTCCCCGTTCCCCTACGTACGTATCATATCGCTCAGGTAGTGACATCACGAAATCGTGGATATCGGCACTCTTGGCAGCTTGGATGATCTCCTCATCGGTAGCATTGGGATCACCATAGAGAATATTATCTCTGATGCTGCCGGTGAACAAGAAAACATCCTGCTGTACCAACCCGATATTCTTCCGAAGTGAGTAGAGTTGGACATCTTTGATATCCTGATCATCGATATATATTGCACCATCGGTCACATCGTAAAAGCGTGGAATCAGGTGACACAAAGTCGTCTTACCCCCGCCAGATGGCCCTACCAAGGCAATGGTCTTGCCCGGCTCGATTTCAAGATTCACATCATGCAAAACGGGGGATTTTTCGTGGTATGAGAAGGACACGTTTCTTAGACTAATATGCCCCCGCACATCCCCGAGCTCTATGGCGTCAGGGCTATCAACTATCTCCGGTTCGATCTCCATTAACTCCACAAAGCGGCTGAAACCTGACATCCCCTGCTGATACTGTTGTGTAAAAGCCGTCAGCCTTCTAATGGGTTGCAGGAAGAAGCTGATGAACATCAAATAAGCAGTAAGATCAGCTAGGTCAATCACACCATGGTAGGTGTAAAGCCCCCCTGCCCCTAGTACGGCTACATTCAACAGGTTGGTCAAAAAATTCAGCCCCGATGTATATTCGGCCATCCGTTTGTAGGCATGTTCCCTAGCTTCCTTGAAATTGACGTTGGCAGAGTCAAACCTGTCTCGCTCGTAATCTTCGTTAGTATAGCTTTTCGCTACCCGCATACCGGAGAGGCTGTTTTCCAGATCGGCATTGACCTCTGCAATTCGCTCCCGTTCCTTCCGAAAAGCCTCACTCATTTTGGTACGCATGGATATAGCATACCAAGCGATAAATGGGACAAAAAGAAACACGATGAGGGTCAGCTGCACGTTGATATTCACTAGATACAAGAATGAACCAATCAGCATCAAAGAGGCGATGAATACATCCTCTGGTCCATGGTGGGCCAGCTCTGATACATCCCGTAGGTCATTGACAATCCTGGACATCAAATGGCCGACCCGAGTGTTATCGAAGAACTTGAAATCCATGGTCTGCAAGTGGGAAAACAGATCTTTACGCATCCGGTATTCCATCCTAACTCCCACTATGTGACCCCAATAGTCAACGATATACTGCAAGACTAGCCGCAGACCGTACATGAGGACTAGGACCCCGATGTAGATCAGCATTAGGCGGAGTTGACGATTGGGAATAAGCTCTTTCATAAATACCCTGGTGACTATGGGAAACACTAGATCCATGCCTGCTATCAAACACGCACAAACCATATCCAGCAAGAAAAGTTTCCATTCATAGCGGTAGTAACTAACAAATCGCTTTAGAGTCGACACCCATGAGCCCCCTTACTTAATAATGCTGCTCAAAAACGGTAGTGTGTTATAGATACTTCCTATGTGATAATTCCATGATAAAGTTACTATTTCCTGCCGGAATTGACCTCTCCTGGAAACGCCTGGCGCGGAAGAACCGTCCCCTAAGGCCATTCCTGCCTGTTATTGAATTTGTATACATGCTATAATAGTAGCGGTTCGCCACTGGTAATAAATGTAGCGGTGAGGAATGTTATTAGTCGAACTTGGAGTACAGAAACACATTTCAAAGGATGAGGGGGGAAGCAATATGCGGAACTTGACAGAAGAAGTGAAAGCCATCTTGGATGCACCCAACGGCGTAGAAGAGATCGTGGATAACATCGGACATTTGCAGCCTTACGATATGGCCCTGCTCTTGGAGGAGCTAGATTACGATAGGCAGCAACAACTCATTGACCTCTTGCCCATTGATCTTGCCACGGAAATCCTGGAGTATTTAGAGCCGGAAACTCAGTACCGACTTCTGCACCATTCCAGTGAAGAGCGGGCTATGGCACTCTTACAAACTCTGCCCAGTGATACCACCGTCGACTTGCTGTTGGCCATTCACCCCCGCCAAGCGGAGGTACTATTGACCTGGCTGCCAGGCGAGTACCGTGAACGTATTGATACACTTATGACCTTCCCGGAAGATACGGCAGGCAGTCTGGCCACGGTGGATTTCATCGCAGCCCGGGAGGGCTGGACCGTAGGAAGAACCTTAGAGCATATCCGCAAGGTAGGCCGCAGAGCTGAGATCGTATCTTATATCTACGTGCTCAACGCCCGTGGACAGTTAGTAGATGTAGTCTCTCTTAAGGAAATCATATTCGCGCCGCCAGAGACTAAGCTAGCGGATATAATTACCAACAGTCCCATTGTAGTGAATGCACACAGTGATCAGGAGGAGGCAGCTCGCCTTCTGTCTCAATACGACTTTCTCGCTATCCCTGTAGTCGATGATACAAATCGCTTGGTCGGTATCATCAGTGTAGATGACTTGGTGGATGTCATCCAGGAAGAGGCCACAGAGGATATCCAAAAGCTAGGTGGTAGCGAACCTTTGGTGGAATCCTACCTTAAGACCCCGGTACTCACCCTTTTCCAGAAGCGGGTCTGGTGGCTTTTGGTCCTATTCTTCGCTGAGGCTATCACTGGTAATATCATGCGACACTTTGAAGATGCCCTGACGGAAGTTATTGCCTTGTCATTCTTCATACCTCTCCTAATTGACGCCGGTGGCAATACGGGGTCGCAGACGGTAACTACCTTGGTCAGGGCGCTGGCTTTGGGCGAAATCCAGGTAGAAGACACCCTGCAGGCAGTGAAAAAGGAGATGTCGACAGGCTTGCTCTTAGGTGCCGTCATCGGTTCAGCAGCTTTCATACGAGCGCAGCTCATGGGAGGCACCGTCAATCTAGGACCAGTGGTGGGAATCAGTGCCTTTTTCATCATCGCTTGGGCCTCCACCGTGGCTGCGGTATTACCAATGCTGCTCCACCGCCTAAAAGTTGACCCGGCGGTAGTCTCAGGACCATTAATCACTACCTTGGTAGACGGTGTAGGTATCTTGGTATATTTTAGCGTTGCCAAGATCATCCTGGACATCGGTTGATACTAATCGCGCCGTCTGACACCAATTGTTCCCTAGATACTGTAGATTCTACGAGATGACCAAGGAGGGAAAGCTGTGCTAAAACGCACTGTGGGACCACCCGTATATGTGCGAGGCTGTGATGTTTTGGCTTTGGCCGGTGAATACACTGCGCCCCTTGGCAAGCGAGTGCTAATAGCCGGAGGCAAAACGGCTTTGTCCGTTTCCAAGACAATACTCCTATCTTCCATGGAAAAAGCCAATTTGGACGTAGTGGGAGTAGAATGGTATGGCGGCCAATGCAGCTGGGAAAATATCCAGGCGCTAAATTACAAAGCCCAAACACTAATGGCTGATTGCTTCATCGCTGTAGGAGGAGGTCGCTCCCTAGATACCATCAAAGCTGCAGCCTTTGCCAGGGGGGTCCCACTCATCACCATACCCACCATCGCGGCCACCTGCGCGGCGTGGACGCCTCTGTCTGCCATATATACTGATGAGGGTGAGTACCTTGAGTTCTCCCGAAAAGCTGCTCTTCCCAGCGCGGTACTGGTAGATACCAAGGTCATCTCCCAAGCACCGGTGCGGTATCTCGTCTCCGGCCTCGGAGATACCCTGGCCAAATGGTATGAGCTTGCAGCCTCTACCAGGGGACGTAGACTACCGGCGCCGGTGCGGGCTGCTCTTAACCTCGGCAGCCTTTGCAGGGAAATTATCGCGGAAGAAGGGCCTTTGGCTTATCAATCGGTGCAGGCGGGTCAGTCATCGGAGGCTCTCGAGCAAGTAATAGACGCCATCATCGCCATCGCAGGCGCTGTCAGTGGTCTTGGTGGTGATGAGGCCCGTACTGCTGCTGCCCATGCTATCTATTCAGGCCTGACAGTGATGGAGGCAGTGCACAAGATGCAGCACGGTGAAATAGTAGGCTTTGGTATCCAGGCCCAGTTGGCACTGGAAAACCGGCCCCAGGAAGAAATTCGGGAGTTTCTCACCTTAGCCCAGCAAATTGGTCTACCCATCACCCTTTCGCAGCTAGGTATCGAGGAAGCGACGGATGAAGATTGGCAAAGAATCGCCTCTTTATCCTTGGCGGTAGAAGATATGGCAGCAATGCCTTTTGATGTAACTGAAGAAATGGTGATCGAAGCCATCAAAGAAGCAGATGACTGGGGCCACAGCTTTCTGAAGGCACAGAACTCACCATAGACTGGAGGAATCACCATGGATGCAGCTAAGGGATGGCCAGATNGCCTGCAGCCCAACATCGCCAGGTCCAGCCTNGCCNATTTGCAGCCTTTCCAAGCAGAGCTTGCCGATCTGCCCCTGGAGATGATCAAGAAACAGCTTGGTAAAGAAGATGTAGTGAAACTATCTTTTAATGAAAACCCCTACGGTCCCTCCCCGAGGGCCATAAGAGCCATGGAAGCAGAACTTAGCTCCATGCATCTTTATCAGGATGCCGCAGGTGAGGATCTGAAGACTGCCATTGCCTCCCGTTTAGAAGTACACCGGGAAGGCATTATCCTAACCAACGGGGCCGATGAACTTATCCTCCTCGTAACATTGGCGTTCCTCGACCCCGGCGATGAAGTGATCATCCCCAGCCCTACTTTTGGTCAGTATGCGGCATCGAGTATAGCCATGGGAGCCAAACCAGTCAAGGTAGCCTTGCAGGACTTTCGTATTGATATCCATAACATTCTGGCTGCCGTCACAGATAGGACAAAGATGGTGTTTGCCTGTAATCCTAACAACCCAACAGGAACCATTCTCAGCAAGGGCGAGTTGGAATACCTTATTGGNAATCTACCTGAAGACATCCTCCTGGTTGTGGATGAGGCCTACATAGATTATGTGACAGAGCCCGATTATACATCGGCCATCGACTACTTAGACCAAAGGGGTAACTTACTCATAATCCGCACCTTCTCCAAGCTACACGCCTTGGCAGCTGCTAGGGTGGGCTTCGGTATCGGTCCTTTGCCCGTGATCGAGTTGCTTCAGAGGGTGAGGCCGCCCTTTAATGTCAACCGAGTAGGCCAAGCCGGTGCTCTAGCCAGCTGGCAAGATACATGTTATCAAAAGAAGATGCAGGCGCTTAATACCGCCAACCGCGAGTACCTATGCGATATTCTCACAAGGATTCAAATGCCTTATGTCCCTTCCCAAGCAAACTTTGTGCTAGTCGATACCAACCAGGAGGCTACCCGGGTATACAAAAAGCTGGAAGCAGAAGGCATCATTGTGCGCAACGCCAATATCTTTGGTCTACCCCGACACCTGCGCATAACCGTCGGCCGCAAGGAGGATCTGACCCGGTTAGGACAAGTTTTAGCTGAAGGTTGCTAGAAAAGAGGCCAAAAACCAAGAACCCTTCCCAAACTACTTGCATAGTTATATGGTAATGGTGTATAATCATTCATATAAACTACAGCAAGCAGATCTTGGGAGGGGTTTTCATTGAAGAAAGTAAGTCTAACGAGTATGGTGGTTCTACTCCTATTGCTAAGTGTAGGTGGCCCGGGCCTTGCTGCAGGCAAGTCCATGGTCATATCGCTGCCCACTTGGAGCGGCTATGCTCCATTGTATTTGGCACAAGAGAAGGGCTTTTTTACTGAGCACGGTCTCGATGTGGAGTTATCTGTGACCCAGGATCTCAGTACTAGAAAACAGGCATTTGCCGGCAAGAAAGTCGACGCCCTAGCGACAGCCCTTGACGTTCAGGTTACTGTGGCGGCAGCTGGTATTCCCCTAAAGATCGTATGGGCCTTTGACGATTCCTTCGGCGGTGATGGCATCTTGGCCAAACCGGAGATCCAAAGTATTGAGGAACTAAAGGGTAAACAAGTGGCGTTTCTCCGTGGTTCCACCAGCCACCTTCTCCTGCTTACGGCCCTGACAAGTGTAGGCTTAACGGAAAAGGATATCACAGCTGTCAATATGACTGCCGGTGATGCCGGTGCTGCCTTTGTGGCCGGGAGGGTCGACGCTGCAGTAACTTGGGAGCCTTGGCTAAGCAAGGGTAGTGAAGTCACTGGGCATGTACTAACAAGTACCAAGGAGTTTCCCGGCGTAATCGCCGACTCATTGAGCTTCCATGCCGATTATGTCAAGAAGCACCCCGAAGCAGTGCAGGCCTTCGTCAACGCTATGAAAGATGCCATGGAGTACTGGCATGCCCATCCTGAGGAGAGCAATCAGATCATGGCTGCGGGTATGGGCATCTCCCCAGAGGAGTTCGTGGCTACTTTAGCAGGACTAAAGCTCATGGACTATGAGGATAACACAGCCTTTTTCGGTACAGAAGCTGAACCGGGCCCCCTATATACAACTCTACAAAACGCTACTGATTTCTATTACGATCTAAAGATCATACCGGCCAAAAAGGACGTTAAGGAACTGGTAGCTCCCGAATTTCTCCTGCAAGCAGGTAGTAATTGATTTGGTCCTAAATTTACAGAATCGATGGGGAGGCTCCTAGAAACGGGAAGCCCCCCCATCCCCGTGTCTATGAGGTGTTATCATGCAAGTCAAGCAGTATTTCAAGCTTAAAGAAAATATCCCCTCTCGTCTATATATAGGCCTGGGCCTATTCTCCTTTGGGGCCTTGTTTTTGTTGTGGTGCATACTCACCTATGGTGGCCATGTTCCGGCACTTTTCTTGCCCTCTCCAACGGACATCGCCCAGCAGTTTTGGTTGATGGTCACTGAGATGAACCTCTTTTCTGATATAGTAGCCAGTGTCTATAGAGTGAGTGCAGGCTTTCTTTTGGCCTCCATCATCGGCGTACCCATAGGGCTCTTGATGGGCTCATTTAAGATAGCCGAAGGGTTGGTCGAGCCTATCGTCGGTTTTGTTCGATATATGCCGGCCTCAGCCTTCATACCCCTTCTGATCTTGTGGATTGGCATTGGCGATCTGCAGAAGATAGCCGTCATATTCATTGGCACCTTCTTTCAGCAGGTACTCATGGTTAGGGACGTAACTAAAAACGTCAGCCAAGAGCTCATCGACACCTCCTATACGTTGGGAGCTACGCAAAAGGCGGCCTTCCTCAAGGTAGTGCTGCCATCGGCCTTGCCAGGCATTATGGACACTCTCCGCATCACTCTAGGCTGGGCGTGGACTTATCTGGTAGTAGCAGAACTTGTGGCGGCAAGCTCTGGTCTAGGCTATATGATTATGGAATCCCAAAGGTTCTTGCGAACAGCCGGCATCATAGTGGGCATCTTGGTTATCGGTCTTTTGGGCCTGATCACTGATTCGCTGTTTAAAGCAGCATATAACAAGATGTTTCCTTGGCTGCAAGGAGGTGTAGAGTGATGACTGCTATCCGCAAAGAGTATCTCAAGGTAATTGATGGATATTCACAAAAAGCAGAGCCAAAACTCAAGGTGCGCCATGTCTCTAAGACCTTTGCGCAAAAGGGGCAGACTATCACAGCTTTGCAAGATACCACCTTCGATGTGCGGGAAGGAGAATTTGTCACCATTTTGGGACCTTCCGGTTGTGGCAAATCTACCATCCTCAAAGTCATCGCGGGGCTGACTGAGCCATCTTCGGGCTATGTTATGCTAAATGATAGGCGCATCTTTGGCCCGGGCTCTGATCGGGGCATGGTGTTTCAAGGATACACGCTATTTCCCTGGCTGACGGTGGAGCAGAATATTGGCTTCGGACTGCAGCTTAAGGGAATGGCTAAAGCAGAAAGGAAGGAAATCATCGAGCACTACCTCCACCTTATTGGTCTCAATGGGTTTGGCAGAATGTATCCCAACAATCTCTCCGGTGGCATGAAGCAGAGGGTGGCTATCGCCAGGGCCTTGGCCAACGATCCAGAAGTTCTTCTCATGGATGAGCCCTTTGGTGCCCTAGACGCACAAACGAGGACAGTCATGCAAGAGCTGCTCCTAAATGTCTGGGAGGAATCGAAAAAGACCATCCTCTTCGTTACCCATGACATAGACGAAGCCATATTCATGGGTGACAGGGTATATGTCATGACAGCAAGACCAGGGCGCTTGAAGGCTGAGATCCCGGTTCCCATTCCACGACCCCGGGAATTTTCTGTCAAGACGTCTCCCCTCTTCATGCAGCTAAAAGCTGAGATCCTAGAGCTCATACGTGAGGAAAGTTGGAAAGCTGCCAGTGAGGTGGGCTCCAAGGGTTGGTCCCCCACCACGGCATAACCTGGTGGCAAGGGTAACCAACAAGACAAAAATAAGGCTGGTGGGAGATACATCCCAACCAGCCTTATTTACTATCACGGGAGCCTGATAAAACAGGCTCTTATCGAGTACTATTAGCTCATATCCATCTCAGCTAACCGCCGATAGTGGGCGTACCGGGCCATGGCTTCTGCCTCGGCTTTGGCGTAGAGCTCCTCTGCTACCTCGGGGAACTGCCGCTGCAAGCTCGAGTAACGCACCTGACTCAAGATAAAGTCACGGAACTTGCCATTGGGCTCCTTAGAATCCAACACAAATGGGTTCTTGCCCTCCGTCGCCAGTTCTGGGTTATAGCGATATAGTGGCCAGTAACCGGTTTCAACAGCCTGCTTAATCTGATCTTGAGCATAGGCCATGTTGATACCATGGTTGATACAAGGCGAGTAAGCGATCACCAAAGATGGACCATTGTATCGCTCTGCCTCGGTTAAAGCCTTCATCAGCTGGTTCATGTTGGCACCCATACCCACAGTGGCAACATATACATAGCCATAGGACATGGCCATCATGCCAAGATCTTTCTTCCGAACTTTTTTACCGGAAGCAGCGAACTTAGCCACAGCTGCTGTAGGTGTCGCCTTAGAGGACTGGCCACCTGTATTGGAGTATACCTCGGTGTCAAAGACTAGAACGTTGACATCTTCTCCTGAGGCCAAGACATGATCAAGACCACCGTAGCCGATATCGTACGCCCAACCGTCACCACCGAAGATCCAGACGGACTTCTTCGTCAAATACTCACCGAAATCGTTGATCTCGCTAAGATGCTGTTTGACGTCTCCCTCTGCTTTGGCCAATTCTCCAGGCAGAAGGTCCATGATGCTCTCCCCATACTCCCGGGACTTAGCACCGTCTTTCATATTGTCTAGCCAACCCTGGAGAGCTTCCTTCAACTTATCGGAGATAGCTGCGTCCAAGAGAGCCTCGGCCGCCTTCTGAATCCTGGTCCGCTTCTGCTTTACAGCGAAGGCGATCCCGAAACCAAACTCGGCGTTATCCTCAAACAAAGAGTTGGCCCAAGCTGGACCCCGACCCTCATGGTTAGTTGTATATGGGCATACCGGTGCACTGCCGCCCCAGATGGAGGAACAGCCGGTGGCGTTAGCAATGATCATCCGGTCTCCAAAGAGCTGAGTTACAAGCCTAGCATAGGGAGTCTCTCCACAACCTGCGCAAGCACCGGAGAACTCCAGCAAGGGGCGACGGAACTGGCTTCCCTTTACAGTCTCTGGGTTCCAATCAACTTCCCTGTGTGGCAGGTTATCGGCAAAGTTATAGTTTGCCACCTCTTCTTCCAGAATCTCCTCTATAGGCGTCATCACTAATGCCTTCTCCTTGGCAGGACAGGTATTAGCGCAAACGGCACAACCGGTGCAATCCAAGGGAGAGATCTGGATCTTATACTGCAGACCTTCTAGAGCCCGGCCAACGGCCTTGCGGGTCTTGAAGGACTCGGGAGCGTCGGCCAGATCCTCTTCTGTTGCCACATAGGGTCGAATGACAGCATGCGGGCAAACGAAAGAGCACTGGTTACACTGAATGCAGTTCTCTGGAATCCACTTGGGAACATTGACTGCAATGCCCCGCTTCTCATATTTGGTGGTACCCATAGGTACAGTGCCATCGGGACTGAAGGTGCTCACCGGCAGTTTATCGCCTTCCAGAGCATTGATGGGCAAAATTACATCCTGCACGTACTCGGGTACTTCCTCTACCGCTGCAGCGGCCTCATCTACTGCCTCAGCCCATGCTGCGGGGTAATCAATCTTCACCAGTTCCTTAGACCCTCGGTCAACGGCGGCGAAGTTCATATTGACAACCTTCTCACCCCGTCTGCCATAGCTAGTGCGGATAGCTTCCTTCATGTACTTTTCAACTTCGTCATAGGGTAAGACATTGGCGATCTTGAAGAATGCGGCCTGCAGTACTGTGTTGATCCTGCCGCCGAGACCAATCTCTCCAGCAATGGTCACCGCGTCAATGCTATAGAAGCGCAATTTCTTCCGGGCGATAGTCCGCTTCATGGCTGCCGGTAGATGGGTCTCCATCTCTTCTAGCGTCCACGGCGAATTCAGGAGGAATACGCCGCCTTCCTTGATGCCATCCAGCAAATCGAAGCGATTGACATAGGAAGGATTATGGCAAGCGATAAAGTCCGCTTGGTCGATAAGGTAAGTGGACTTGATAGGCGACTTACCAAACCGCAGGTGGGAAATGGTCACACCACCGGACTTCTTGGAGTCATACTGGAAATAGCCTTGGGCGTACATGTCAGTATGATCACCGATGATCTTGATGGAGTTCTTGTTGGCACCTACGGTACCATCGGAACCGAGACCAAAGAACTTGGCTCTGATTAATCCCTCAGGAGCTGCGTCAATTGTTTCCTTGATCTCAAGGGATGTATTAGTCACATCATCGTTGATACCAACGGTGAAGTAGTTCTTCGGGTTTGTTAGAGCCAGGTTATCGAATACAGCCTTGACCATGGATGGGTTGAATTCCTTAGAGCCCAAACCATAGCGGCCACCGACGATAACAGGGCGCTCATCACGCTGCATAAAAGCTGTGCATACATCCTGATACAAAGGCTCACCTAGGGAACCAGGCTCCTTGGTGCGATCGAGAACAGCAATCTTCTTCACTGTCTTGGGCAGTGCCGATAGGAAGTGCTCTGCTGAGAAGGGACGATATAATCGTACCTTCAATACACCAACCTTTTCACCCCGGGCCATCAGGTAATCCACAGTCTCTTCAATAGTCTCACAGCTCGAACCCATGGCCACGATTACTCGATCAGCCTCGGGATGTCCTACATAATCAAATAAGCTATAGGAGCGGCCAGTGAGTTCAGCTACTTGGGCCATTACATCCAATACAATCTGTGGTGTGGCCAGATAGTACTTATTTGCAGCTTCCCTACCCTGGAAGTAAATATCTGGGTTCTGGGCTGTGCCCCGCTGGACTGGACGCTCTGGATGGAGTGCCCGCTGGCGGAACTTCTGAAGGGCATCGTAATCCACTAGCTTGGCGATGTCCTCATAATCAATCATCTCGATCTTCTGGATCTCGTGGGATGTACGGAATCCATCGAAGAAGTGTACAAAGGGCACGCTAGCCTTCAAGGAAGCTAGATGGGCCACTAGGGCCAAGTCCATGACTTCCTGAACAGAGCTAGATGCCAAGAGGGCAAAACCAGTCTGTCGGCAAGCCATGACGTCGGAATGGTCTCCAAAGATAGACAGGGCGTGGGCCGCTATTGCCCGAGCCGATACGTGAAACACTGTGGGTAGAAGCTCCCCTGAAATCTTATACATGTTGGGGATCATCAAGAGAAGGCCTTGAGAAGCTGTGAAGGTAGTAGTCAATGCTCCTGCCGCCAATGAACCATGGACGGCTCCAGCAGCACCTGCTTCTGATTGCATCTCAACGACCTTGAGGGTGTCGCCAAAGATGTTCTTCCGGCCATGGGCGGCCCATTCATCAGCGACCTCACCCATGTTGGACGATGGCGTAATCGGGTAGATAGCCGCCACATCGCTCAACGCGTAAGCTATGTGGGCTGCTGCCGTATTGCCATCAACTGTCATCTTGACCTTGGCCATTACATATATCAACTCCTTATTGGTAGTATAGATAGACGTGTGAAAAGACGCGCAAAACAGAGCTCGTCCTCACGAACCTCATAAGAAAAAACACTTGCACCAAGTATAAGGATACCTCTTTTGGGGATACTATGTCAATCCCAGCGCCGCATTTCCACTACGTTCCGCCACAAAACCGTCACTATCTCTTGCCATACTCCATGTTCCTGAATTTGGCTTTAGGCAGGTGGATTACACGCTTGCCCGGCCCCACCGCAGCCTTCTCCAGACAGGCTGTTAGCTGATTTTGCCAGCAAGTCTTCAAAGTCTATTGCGACTTTGAGCCTGACCTACGAGCTGTTTATTGCGATTGCGATATCGGTTTGTCGAAGGAGCTCCCTAGTAATCCCGCCGCTTTTCCCATATGTTGTGAATCCGAAGGTAATTGTCCAGGGGCAGTCCCTTGAACACGCAGTTACTTGTGGAGAAAATGTATCCCCCGCCGGGCTTACCATGATCCAAAGCGTAATGGGCACTATCTTCCATTTCCTGGAAAGTACCGGTTTGAAGCAAAGCGCAGTTGACATTCCCAATCAGACACACTTTATCGCCATAGAGTCGCTTGATTTCGGCAATATCTACTCCGGCCATTGGGTCCAGAGAATGTAAACCATGGGGCTCACATTCTATTATCTGATCGATGATGGGCATGAGATTACCATCGGTATGCTTAATGACCCAAGCCCCCATCTCTTTCAGCTTTCTGATATTTTCCGCAAGATATGGTGTCACATACTCTCTAAACATGGTCGGAGACATAAAAGGCCCTTGATTAAAACAATAATCGGCACAGAGGATAAAACAGTCTACTCCGGCGTCAAAAAGCCGACTTGCCCGCTCAACCTGGGCATTTACGTTTTCTCGAGCTACTCTGTGGACTTCCTCAGGTCTATCTACCAGCCAAAAGGCATACTCCATCATGTGCTCCCCATCGGGAATGGCAAAAGTACCGTCAGCATGGGCCCAGATCATGTACTTATCTCCAACAAGATCCCGCATATGCCGAGCCATGGTAACAAGTGCATCTAGATCCGTAATGGACTGCAGCGGAATGATGGAGTACTCCAAGAGTTCGGCGACTTCAATGAACAGCTCTCCGTTCTCCTTCAAGAGCCGCTCTCTTTCTTTGGTCGATGCTCGATCGAGAGCTTCCTGGGTCAAATAGTCCCTTCCGCAAAGCTCCCTGGTCAGCTGAAACTCCAGTTCAAAAGTGGGCACCATATCCGGTATCCCGAGACTTAGGGCTGTTACCGCCCTCTGTTTTGGTGTCAAGGCCAATCCCCTTTCCAAACCCTTTCTTGGCCACCACTTTCCAAATCCAAACCAGCTAACACATTCGCCCAATCCCGGCTATCTCCCTTTTTCATGGCTGGTTTCCCAACAGGACAGACTAGTCTTTATAGGGATTTTACACTGTCGACATGGCAGTAGCCCACCACTGCAGGGTGCAGGAACTGCTAGAGGGAAGCTAGAAGCTTTGCTTAAAGACTGACGGAGTTTCCCATTAGGAATCGAAAGGAGTGCTATTATGAATCTGCGTGAGCTATACGATCTAGCTGTCCAGCTGGGCATGGAGGCCGACCCCCGGGGGAAAGAGGCAGTCGAAGAGATTCTGCAGAAAAACAAAGAAGCCTACGAAGAACTGGAGGCTGAGGCTAAGGAGGAGTTTGATCTAGAGAGTCTCACCAACCCCTATGCCGATACCCGCATCTCTTATGGAGACGCTGAGCTCAAGGTAAAGAGACTTATCACCGGTATCGATGTGGATGTAGCAGATCTTCTGCTAGCCCATGGGCTGCGCCAAAGTGGCAACCCCATCGATCTGGTCGTCTCCCATCATCCATCTGGACTGGGATCTGTCCGTTTCTCCGAAGTCATGTATATGCAAGCCGACATGATGTACAACCTGGGTGTGCCCATCAACGTAGCAGAGGGAATCCTCCAGGACAGGATAGACGAGGTAAGAAGACGCACCATGCCTTCCAACCACTACCGGGTGGTGGATGCAGCTCGGCTTTTGAACATGCCCCTCATGTGCATGCATACACCGGCAGATAACAACGTCCAGAAGCTGGTACAAGACCACGTAGATAAGGCCAACCCCTCCACACTGGATGATTTGATTAAGGTGCTCAAGGAAATCCCAGAGTACAAAGAAGCAGCTAAGAAGGGCACTGGTCCTGTTATCTTAGCTGGCAAAAAGGAAGGCCGCTGTGGTAAGATTGCCGTCTCCATGACAGGCGGTACCGGAGGCCCGAAGGCAGACATCGAGGAATTCGTCAAAGCCGGGGTAGGTACCGTAGTGGAGATGCACATCTCCGAAGAGAAGCTAGAAGAAGCCAAGAAATACCATCTCAACGTAGTCATTGCCGGCCATATGGCCAGTGATTCCATTGGGATGAATATCATCCTGGATGAGTTCGAAAAGCGGGGCGTAGAAGTGGTGCCCTTCTCTGGGCTTATTCGCCATCGCCGGGGCTAGATTCTAATAGCCAAAGGGTAAAGCTATGGGATCACCATCCCATGGCTCTACCCTTGCTTTGTTTCCTCTAGATCTTACATGCCAGCCTTTGCCGATATATCCCGTTTCCCTTGTCTTCCCAGCAATATGGCAGCCAAAATCAGCTGTATGATACCAAAGAGTGGTGCCGCCATCATACCCAGACCTAACCCTGCGGCATCGGAAAAAGCTCCCACTAACAAGGGCAATAGCATGCCGCCTAGGGATGCGAAGGTGATCATGTAGCCCGTTACTGTTCCTGTCAGTTCAGAAAAGATGCCAGTACCACAGGCCACCGCCGTGGGAAACAGCCCGGCNACAAAAAAGCCTGTTAGCCAAAAGGATCCGGCAATCCACCAAAACTGGCGTGCTATTACCGCCGAGGTCACAAATACCAGGCCACCGGAAGAGCAGATCAAGAGAGTCTTAGGATAGCCTAGTCGTTCCGAGACGCCTCCCCAAACCATGCGTCCTAAAGTAAGACCAACGTTATATAAAGCCAACACCGATGAAGCAGCCAGCACAGTAGCCGTCAGCTCTTGGGAAAGATAAGTATTGACCCAGCCAACGATGATACCGCCCATGCCACTATAGGTAAACATGATGCCGCTGAGCAGCCAAAACTCCGGTGAGGCCAAAACGGCCTTTCTCACCTTGGCCAGCTCGGCCTTGCCTGCACCTTTTTGGCCCGTGGCCTGGGGATAGGACTGACTGGCCGCGAAGATAGCATGGATTCCTGCTAAGAGTGCAACAGCCACAAAGAGAAGCCGCCAAGATTGCACAACACCCAAGAAAAAGGCAGCTACCAGTGGTCCGAACAAGGAGCCTATCCCGAAGAAAACGTGCAAGCGATTTAGGGCCAGACCCCGCTTCTCCGTATGCAGCTCAGAGACTAGGGCATTGGAAGCTCCATCGAGCATCCCCGATCCGGCGCCTATAACTATGGCACTTAAGATATGCCCAACCCACATAGGACTTAGCCCGTAACCGATGGCACCAATGACCATAAAAATGCCACCTAAGCGCATGACAGGCTTGCGACCCACCCGATCGGACCAGCTGCTGGTGGAGAAAACTGCTACTAGCCGACCCAAACCTTGTGCAGTAAATACAATCCCCGCCGTGGTCAAGGAAAGACCATACTCTTGAATGACCTCAGGCATAACAGGTCCCATTACATTACCAACTATTCCTATAAGGACCAGACTAAGATTGGCAACCCATGTTAATGATACCTTATTCACCTTGACACCCACCTCTCCGATGATATTGTAGGCCGAGGCCAACTGCGAGCACCTACAAGCCTATGCTGATTTCCTCCAACAATCGCCGGCTTTATCCGCCCACCTCCGTTTTATCAGAAATGATTCTGCCCCCGCGTACGGCTAGCAAAAGGGGACAGATAGACAAGAGCATAACTATTACGGTAGCAGTAATCAGGCCGCTAGAGCGCCCAGCACTGCGAATCAGCAGACCCGTAACAGGTGGAAATACCACTGTACCCACTTGAAACATGGTCACCACCACCGCGATAGTCTCCGCAAGATTAGCGGGACCCGAGTTTTCACTAGCCTCTGTATTACCTGCTGGTGCGATAATACCCAAGGCAAATCCCTCAATGGCAACTACCAGCAAGAGCACTGGTAAAGTGGGGTAGCAAAAACCAAGAAGGAGAGCACCACCGGCGATCAAAGGCACAATCCCGAGGATAAGCTGATTATTCACATATCGTAGAATCTGAGCGTATAAGGCTCGGGAGAAAGTGCCAAATAGCTCCCTTAGCGATAGCAAGAGGCTCGCCATGGTAGCCGCATAACCCACATCCTGAACGAAGAGTATGAAGAATGCCCCCCCGATGGAGGTAATAAAAGCAGCACTCAAGAATTGAGACATCATGGCAATGACAAGTCTCTTGTTCCTGACCATTGCAGGGATCGCCCGCAAGGACTTGGAAATAGCCAAACCCAACCGATCCAAAGAGGCCTGTATTGGCAAAGGTCTGAGTAGAAAGGTAAGCAGCAAATTAACCATGGCCATAGCTAGCCACACTAAAAGCACCAGTCGATACCCCGACCATTCAACCAGGGCACCGGCAATAACAGGTCCAACCACTAGACCTACCCCTTGGGCGGCAGTGTTTGCAGCTTGGGCAGCATAAACAGCGTTGGGTTCCGCTGCTTCACATAGGTAGGTTAGATTTGAAGGCCAAAAGAAGGCATTGGCTATACCGAAGACGACTTGGGCAAGCAATAGCTGCTCAAAGGATTGGGCGGTTAAGTATAATGCAGCTGCCACAACGCCAGCTGCCGTACTGAAAATGAGGACGTTTCGTCGTCCAAATCGAT
>JGI24707J26582_10001591_pt1 | contig 17755 bp, 14 predicted proteins | sample BioPla1DNA1_FD_26582 | JGI IMG/M metagenome (IMG submission 26582)
CCTTGGAAGTGCTCACTTTTGACTTCTGGAAAAAAGTCCTCGACATCATTAAAGGAGTCGAATAACGGAACATCACGTTGGAGAATTTTTCATTAAAAAAAAGCAGTTTAATCGAGAGCCGGTTAACCTGCTTTTTTACCTAATNGANAAGACAGAATTTTCACCAAATAAATACCAGGTACTAAAGGAGCGATATAACCATGCTAAACAGTGAAGAAATTAAAGCGATNATTCCACACCGCTATCCATTTNTATTAGTCGATCAAATTCTNGAAGTCGGAGAAAACAGGGTNGTCGGCAAGAAAAACGTCACGATCAACGAACCCTTTTTCCAAGGCCACTTCCCCGACTATCCAGTCATGCCAGGCGTATTAATTCTAGAGGCACTCGCTCAAACCGGAGCCGTTGCCATTCTAGGCAAAGAAGAAAACAAAGGAAAAATCGGTTTCCTCGCTGGTATCGACAAAGCACGATTCAGACGCCAAGTCAGACCAGGCGACGTCTTAACTTTGGAAGTCGAAATCACCCGCTTGAAAGGACCGATCGGCAAAGGTCGCGCTAAAGCTACCGTCGACGGCGAAACCGCTTGCGAAGCAGAAATCATGTTCGCGATCCAATAATTGATTGAACTCCCTCACAGAAATATGACGTGAGGGAGTTTTTAGATTTGTGACAGTCCTCAAACTCGTCTGCATTTCACCGAACTTGTCTGTATTTCGTTCGATTCGTCTGCATTTCGCTGAACTTGTCTGTATTTCGCTCAATTCGTCTGCATTTCGCTGAACTTATCTGTATTTTGCTCAACTCGTCTGCATTTCGCTGGACTTGTCTGTATTTTGTCCAACTCATCTGCATTTCGCTGGATTTGTCTGCATTTCGCTTAACTCGTCTGCAAATCGCTGAACTTGAGAGCAATTCGCGTAACTTGAGAGCAATTCGCTGAACTTGAGAGCAAATCACTGAATTTGAGAGCATTTCACTGAACTTGAGAGCATTTCACTGAACTTGAGAGCAACTCGCTGAACTTGAGAGCATTTCGCTGAACTTGAGAGCATTTCACTGAACTTGAGAACATTTCACTGAACTTGAGAGCAAATCACTGAATTTGAGAGCAACTCGCTGAACTTGAGAGCAACTCACTGAACTTGAGAGCAACTCACTGAACTTGAGAGCAACTCACTGAACTTGAGAGCAAACCACTGAACATGAGAGCAAATCACCCAACTCATGCACAAATCCTTCTTCAAAAAACTAAAATCAGTTTGTTTAGAATCTTATTACAAGGACAAACTATTAATGTAAATTATAAGAAAAGAGGTGAATAAGATGCTAGCCAAACTGCTGATTTCACTAATGACGATAGGCCTACTAGCTGGTTGTATGCAAGACGAAGAGCCACCGCAAGACAATGAGCAACCAATCGATGAAGAGATTCAAGACGACATAGATAACATGGAAGAAGAGACAGACGAAATGTTTGACGAAGGTGACATGAACCAGGATGAAATGGACCCAGGCACTGACGATACCGGTGACACAGGCGATACTAACGATAATGACGCACCTGAGGAATCTGAAGGTGGTAAAAATCGAACCACGCCAGAGGACGAAGAAGAATAAAACAAAGTCTAAAAGTTAATAAAATGCACAAAATCGGGTGATATATTAAATGATACACTTTCAAGTAATATATCACTCGAAAGTGTATGGAGCTTATATCCATACTACTTGTAAAAACTCTACATATTTTACTCCACTCACAATGTATTACTGATGATGTTAAGTGTTTAACCAATAGATAAAGAAGTTAAGACATACTTATCATCCGTTAAATCCTCCTAATTTTCATATAGATATTACACAATTTCCCGAATTATTTATGGTATACTGTCTATGTTGTTTTAATAGGATACTGAAAAGAATTTGTTCGTTAAAATTAAAGTAAAGTAACTTGAAACTTTTCTGTAATGAAAAGGTCTAATTAGATAGAATTTATTATCTTAACAACTAAAATATCTAAAGACAAAAATAGAGTAGGGGCGAAAATGAATATAACAAAATTAATTATTGCATTTTTTATAGCATTAATCTCAACATTTTTATTAGTTTATCCAGTCAAGAAGATTGCATTTAAATTTGGCTTTCTTGATCAACCGAACAAAAGAAAAATTCATCGACATGTAACGCCACGAATAGGTGGGTTAGCAATTTTTATTGGAGTAGCCATCAGCCTGCTATATTTGCGATTGAATGAGCCGGTAATGCCAGCAATTATAACTGGTGGGATCATTATCGTTATTGTTGGTCTGATTGATGATAAATATCAAATAAGACCACTTGTTAAATTAATAGGTCAACTTGCTGCCGCAATAGTAGTAATGTCAGGTGGGGTTATGATTGAAAAAATCACTTTACCTTTTCTTGGCATGATTGAATTTAATCAATTTTTCGCAATATTTATTACCGTAATTTGGATTGTTGGAGTCACTAATGCGATTAATCTGATTGATGGCTTAGATGGTCTAGCATCAGGTGTAACAACAATTGGTCTAATTAGTATATTAGTAATGTCAATTATGGATGGTAATAACATCGTTATATATTTAGCTGTAGTTTTAATTGCTAGTAACATGGGATTCCTTTACCATAATTTCTATCCAGCAACAATATATATGGGAGATACCGGTGCTATGTTTCTAGGGTACTCAATAGCAGTTATTTCAACCCTTGGTTTATTTAAAAATGTAACTTTATTTAGTTTCATTTTACCAATCATTATTTTGGCAATCCCAATATTTGATACATTATTTTCAATAGTACGTCGAATGCTTGATGGAGAGAACATTTTATTACCTGATAAAAAGCATATTCATCACCGGCTACTAGAAGCTGGATTCAGCCATAAAGTAACTGTACTAATTATTTATGCATTTTCAGCGTTATTTGGCTTAATTGCTATTCTATTTTCTAAGTCTTCCTTAATTGTTACAGTTGTACTTTCTATAGCTTTGCTGTTAATACTGCAAGCTTTTGCAGAAATGGTAGGGGTAGTTGGAAATGGTAAGACCCCATTGCTTCGAATGGTTAAACGCACCTACAAAAGAAGAGCCAACTACAAGAGTAATCACTAAAGGATTAGTAATAAATTCATAAGGAAGAAATTGAAATATGATTAGATCTTGTAATAACAAATAATCATATTCTATGAAAGGCTGGAAATAATGGGGAAAATTAAAATTCTATTTTTTATTTATCAAATGGGTGCTGGCGGTGCAGCTCGAACTCTTCTAAATATTATTAATAATTTAGATCGCGAAAAATATCAGCCAGTTCTTGTGACACTTGATTATAACGGTTCTTACGAATCAGAAATAAAAGATGATGTAATTTTTAAAAAAGTGAATACTCAACGTTTAAGTCGTTCAATTTTTAAATTGGCAAAAATAATTCGTACAGAAAAAATTAATGTTGTTTTTAGTACAATCCCAAGAGTCAATACGATAGCAATTCTGGCAACACATTTATCATTTACAAAAGCAAAATGTGTCGTCAGAGAAGCATCAAATTTAGACGGTAACTTTATTGAAAGGCTAAAATTAAGAGCTTTTGGCTGTATTTATAAATTATCTGACCAAGTTATTTCACTTTCTGAAGGTGTCAAAAAAAACCTGGTTGAGCGATATAAATTAAAACCAAAAGACATCAAAGTTATTTATAATCCAATTGATATAAATGAAATCCAAAATAAGATAGCTACAGAGCAACTAAAATCAGAATATCAAGCACTTTTTCAATCTGACCGGAAAACGATTATAAATGTGGGACGCCTTGTTCCACAAAAGGATCAAGCAACATTAATTAAAGCTTTTGCAAAAATTAATGAACAAATTAAAAGTCGATTAATTATTTTAGGTGAAGGTCCATTATTAGAAGACTTAACCACTTTAACACAAGATCTAAATGTAAGTGAACATGTTCACTTTGTTGGTTTTCAACACAATCCATACTTGTTCTTTGAATCAGCTGACTTATTTGTTTTAACATCAAAATTTGAAGGTTTTGGTCACGTATTGGCAGAAGCTCTAGCTACAGGTACTCCTGTTGTATCAACAAATTGTAAATCTGGTCCAGCTGAAATTTTAGAAAACGGAAAGTATGGACGCCTAGTAGAAGTTGGGAACGTTGACGAGATCGCTGAAAATATTTTAGCCATCTTGAATTTAGCAAAACAACCGCTTAATGATATAATTAACAAGGGTTATCAACGAGTTCAGTTTTTTAATGCTGATAAGATCGTTAAGCAGTATCAATCAACTTTTGAAAATCTGATACAATAGAGTATTAGGAGGATGTCTAATTTGACGAAACAAAAGAAAGTCGTTCATTTAACGACTGTTCATCATCCTTTCGACACACGAATATATCATAAAGAATGTCTTTCTTTAGATAAAGCTGGTTACAATGTCAGTCTAATCGTTTCTTTAGAAAATAAAAGCACAGGAGACGAAGTCGTTACGGAGGATGGCATTCGATTAATCGCAACAAAGAAACGCAAAAATCGCATAGTGAGAATGCTCCTTTCAACATGGCAGACTTATCGCTTAGCTAAAAAAGAACAAGCAGATTACTATCACTTTCACGATCCTGAATTGCTATGGGTTGGCTGGTTATTAAAGAAAAAAAATAACATTGTCATTTATGATGTTCACGAAGATTATTACACAGGCATATTGCAAAAAGGCTATTTGAAACAGCCGATTAGAAAAGCGATCGCAAAACTATACAATAAAATTGAAGGCTTCTTCATTAAAAAAATGGACTTAGCCTTAGCTGAAAAATACTATCAAGAGCGTTATCCACAAGGTAAACAAATTTTAAATTATCCAATTTTAAATGAAGATTTGATTAGCGCAGATCGTAATCAGCAGAAAATATCAAACGCACTCATTTATACTGGTAACGTCACTGAAGTGAGAGGTTCAGATTTACATGCAACTTTACCTAGACTCCCATCTAAACTTGAAGTCTTCTTCTATGGAAAGTGTGATGCAAAGATTGCTGAAAGAATGAATGCACTCGCTGGTAATGCCAATCATCGGCTCCATTTCACTGGCATTGACCACTTTGTTGAACGTGTAGACATTGATAAAGCTTACATTGAAAAAAATTGGCTTGCTGGATTAGCGATTTTTCCACCGACAGAGCATTATAAACGAAAAGAATTAACGAAGTTCTTTGAATATATGACAGCTGGTATTCCGATTATTTGCTCTAACTTTCCTGTCTGGCAAAAGTTCATCGATCGCTACCAATGTGGAATTACGGTTAATCCAGCTGATTCAAATTCCTGGGAAGAGGCGATTCACGAGTTGAAAACTAACCCGGAAAAACGTAATCAAATGATTGAAAACGGCAGGAAGGCAATTCTAAATGAGTTAAATTGGCAAGTTGAAGAGGAAAAACTTATAGCATGGTACAAACAGATCGCCCAATAAGGGATATAGACCATGATAAAAATGATTGGAAATTAGGCGGGATAAAATGGAAGGTAAAAACTCCAATCCTTTGGTGTCGATTATTACACCAGCTTACAATGCTGAAAAGTTTATCAGTGACACCATTGAATCGGTTCTCATTCAAGACTATCAAAACTGGGAAATGATTATTATTGATGATCATTCTACAGATCGGACATTAGAAGTTATCAAACAGTACATTGAAAATGAACCAAGAATCAAACTGGTCGAACGCAGTGAAAATGGCGGCACTGCTAAAACTAGAAATGCTGGTCTTCGTAAAGCAAAAGGTCGATATATTGCGTTTTTAGATAGCGATGATAAATGGCTACCCGGTAAATTAACTAAACAAGTTGCCTATATGGAAAAAAACAATTTAGTTTTCACTTATACAGCTTATAACCGAGTTCAAATTGATGTTACGGGACATAAAGAAATAAAGGAAGTTTCAGTACCACCGACACAAGATTATAAGCAATTACTGAAAGAAAATAAAATAGGTTGTTTAACCGTAATGATTAATCAAGAAATAACAGGACCTCTACAAATGGTTGATATGAGATCAAGACAAGACTATGCATTATGGCTTGAGTTAACGCGTAAAGGTTTTCAACCGATCGGGATCCAAGAAGTGCTCGCAAACTACCGCGTCCGAGGTAACTCTTTATCAAGTAACAAAATTAAAATGGCAAAGCAAAACTGGCGTGTTTTTCGCGATGTTGAAAAGCTAAGCTTACCAGTCGCTAGTTGGTATTTTGTCCAATATGCATTTTTAAAATTAAGAGCTTATCTAAAGTACATGAAATAGGGATCTTCAATTTATAATTTGGAGTGTGAAATATGATCAATTATATAAAAGAAATGTATAAACGTAAGGATTTAATAGTCTACCTCATTATGTCTGGTCAAAAAGCAGACAATAGAGACAGTTATTTAGGTTATTTTTGGTGGCTACTAGACCCATTACTTAATGTTTTGATATTTTACTTTTTAAGAGTTGTTATAATGGGAAGATCTGAACCTGATTTACCTGTATTTTTAGCAATTGGACTTGTCGTTTGGAAATGGATGAATGCAACAATTAATAAATCATCTCGATCCATCACGAATTATTCATCAATTATAAACCAAGTATACTTACCAAAGGCTATTTTCCCTTTATCAACAACACTTAGCGAAATGTTCAACTTTAGTTTTGGCCTTGTTGTTATAGCTATTTTTATGATATTATTTGGCGTTGTACCAGGTTGGCAAATTATTTTTTTACCAATAATTATTTTAATCCAACTGATATTCTTATTAGCACTTAGTCTTGGAATTGGTTACTTCTCTGTCTTTATTCGAGATATAAATAATTTGACTAAACATGTAACTCGAATTCTATTTTATGCTTCACCAGTTATTTGGGGAAGAGGACTATTACCTGAAAAATATGCTTATCTTGTAGAGATAAACCCAATTGGTATTATTCTAAATGCGTATCGTGATGTTTTAATGTATGCTAAAACTCCAAATTTAAATGCCCTTGGGGTAGTTGCTTTAGGTTCAGTCGCAGTTTTACTTTATTTATTAAACCATTACAGTAAGAATGAACATAAAATAATTAAATCATTATAAGGTGATTAATTAACAAAAGAGGTTAGAAAATGAGTTTATCCAAAGAAGTCATTATTGAAGCGAAAAATCTAGGTGTTGTATATAAATCTAAGCATAATATTGATGATTATAAATCGTTAATGATTGATTTTCTTGGTCGTAAAGAAAGGGACAGTAAAACTAAATCAACCCCCATTTGGCCACTTAAAGATGTTAACTTCAAAGCATATAAGGGGGAAATATTAGGTATAGTAGGTTCAAATGGCTCGGGAAAAACAACTTTATGTAAAATCCTTACTGGTATACTATCTCCAGACGAAGGAAATGTCACAGTAAAAGGAAAAGTTTCAGCGTTATTTTCATATGGAATTGGAAGAAATCGAACACTTAGTGGACGCGAGAATGTTTATCTAAACGGGCTTATGATCGGGATCTCAAAAGAGGACATTGATAAAGCTATAGATGATATACACGAATTTTCCGGTTTAGGAGATTTCTTTGATCAACCGATGAAAAAGTATTCAAGTGGAATGCGTGCGCGATTAGGCTTTAGTGTAGCTGCCCACTTAGATCCAGAGATATTAATATTGGATGAAGCATTAAATACTGGAGATCAAGCTTTTAGTAAAAAAGCAGCTGATAAAATGAAAGAACTTGTTGGGCGAGCGAAAATGGTTATTATCGTTACACACAGCCATCGCTTTGCACGTAGACACTGTGATCGTGTTATTTGGCTTGAAAAAGGAAAAATTCAAGAAGTAGGCGATCCAGATACTGTGATTAGCCTTTATGAAAAAACTGTACCGAGAGCAAAACGTAGAGTAACTAAGAGACTTCAGTTAAAAAATATTGATACTGAAATGAGAGACAACGTTGCTATTGATTTGAAAAATGTAGGTATAAACTTTAAATTAAGAAAAGATCATCATTGGGCGTTAAAAAATATCTCTTTTACAATTAATGAAGGAGAAGTGATTGGTATAATCGGTCGAAATGGTGCAGGTAAAACCACCCTATGTAAGGTTATAACCCAAATATTAAAGCCAGATGAAGGTGAAATAACAGTTAATGGTCAGACGACCGCATTATTAAACTATGGGACAGGATTTAACAGACAATTATCTGGAACCGATAATGTTTATTTAAATGGAATGTTACTCGGTATCCCTAAAGATGTTGTTGAGCGTAACCTAAAAAATATTGCTGAATTTGCAGGATTAGAGAGAGTAATGGACCGTTCAATTAAACGATATTCTAGTGGAATGAGAGCCCGGTTAGGGTTTAGTATAGCTGCAGCTCTAGAACCAGATATATTTATTATTGACGAAGCCCTATCAACAGGTGATATGTCTTTTCAACAAAAGGCAAGTGAGAAAATTCAAGATATGATGGAAGAAGCTAAGGCTGTTATTATAGTTTCTCACAGTATGAATTTTGTTGAAAAAGTATGTACACGGGTTATATGGCTAGATAATGGTGAAATTGTTATGGATGGAAAAGCTGGAGAAGTTGTTGCAAGCTATCGTGAAAAAGCAAGTGAAGATAGAGCTAGAAAAAGACGGGTGAACTAAATTGTTAAAAGTTATTAAAAATAAATTATCGGACTTAGGACAGATTATTTATGACAGACTTGTTCCAAAATACGTAAAGAAATTTTTAAAGAATAGTCTTTCTGATCAAATGAAGGACAAATTAAGAAAGCTACTTGGTGCAGGTCAAAAACAAGCAAGAATGCGGAAAGTAAATCATGCGAAATATCGACTGAAAAACTTAGGCTTTCAGAAGTCGGGGTACCAAGAAATGCTTAACTTATTTAATCAGACTGAAGATCCTTTGTTAACCGAAATAGCTGGCTTTGAGCTAGCTATTTGGCATGCTGATCAGTATACAGTAGAAGATGCAAAAAAAAGTCTGACTTTTTTAGATCAATTACGCAAAGAAAAAATAACTGAAGAACAGAAACGGAAGCGAGCAATTCTAGCAGCAGAAAATTTACATTTACTCGGTAAGATAAATCAAGCAAAAGATGTTTTAAAGCAAGCACTCAAGATAGGAGAGCATCCAGATCTATATTTAGCCTTCGCAAATACAGTTGAGAGTGTTATTGAGCGAATAGAGTGGATTAATAAAGCTTTAAAACTATATAATATTGAACCTATTCACTTAAATAATGACGTAGATTTATCATATTATGATCAACTAGAAACTAATCAATTGGAAAATGATCAACAAAGTAATCAAGCGAAGATTACAGTGATTATTCCTGTCTATAATGCCGGTGACCAAGTTCGAACAGCTATTGAGTCCATACTCAAGCAGACGTGGACAAACATCGAAGTAATTGTTGTGGATGATTGTAGTTCTGATCATACTGCATCTATTGTTCAATCTTATTTAGACTCAGAACCAAGAGTTAAGTTTTATCAAACACCGAAAAATAGTGGTCCATATGTGGCAAGGAACATTGCACTTCAACATGCTACAGGTGATTTTATCACAATTAATGATGCAGATGACTGGTCACACCCACAAAAATTAGCAAGACAAGTAAGACATTTATTGAAAAATAAAAAAGTAATGGGGAATACATCAGAGCAAGCAAGGGCAACAGAAGAACTATCTTTTTATCGACGAGGAAAACCTGGTCAATATATATTCAGTAACATGTCTTCATTTATGTTCCGACGAAAAGAAGTCTTAGATAAATTGGGTCATTGGGATAGTGTGCGTTTTGCGGCTGACTCAGAATTTATTATGAGAATTAAGCATATTTTTGGTCCTAAAGCAGTTGTAGAACTTCCGATTGGTCCATTATCCTTTCAGAGACAATCAGCAGACTCATTAACGGGAAATTCAGTTTTTGGATTTCCAGGTTATTTTATGGGTGTTCGAAAAGAATATCGAGATGCTCAATTAGATTATCATCATACAGCATCTAATTTATATTATGATTATCCGCAATCTAATCGACCATTTAAGGCACCTAATCCAATGTTGCCGGAACGAGAAGTATCTAAAGGAGAATTTAGAACGTTTAATATCATTTATAGTGCTGATTTTCGTGAAGCTAATCAAAACATTAGTGATATCATCAGAAAATTAACGGCATTAACTAACAAGAAACAAAAAGTAGGTATTGTCCAAGTTTATCAGTACGATGAGACTCCTGATTTACCTATATCAGCAGAGGTACGTCAGTTAATCAATGATCGTAAAATTAGTGTTGTCTGTTATGGTGAAAAGGCAAGAACTGAATTATTGGTTGTGGATACACCAGATGTTTTTGACCATGAACAATTATATTTACCGGAGATATACACAAAAAAACTTAACTTTGAGTCCAGTCGCGATTTAACAAATAGACAACAAAAGAACATTGAACAATTTTTTATACAAGAATAATAAATAAGGGTTGAGATCAATGACAAAAAAAGAACTGAGTGATCAAATCCAAGCATTAAAGCTAAAGAGAGAGAACTTGTTTAATGAGTATGGTGAGCTTCAATATCGCTATAAGCTAGTAGAAAAAAATAAATTACTAGCTTGGGTAGAAAAAGGTTTTAAATTTATGAGGTGAACGAATGATGGACTTGAACAAGCTAGCTAAAGAAGAGCAAATGGCACATACTTATCAAGAAGAACTGACTTTAGATAAACTGACTCGTGAAACAGTGCGCTTAGAAAAAGATATTAAACATATCAAGGAAAGCCGACGCTTTAAATTAAGCAAAATTTTGCGTCCTTTTTCTTATGTGAGAATATATTTTTCAATACTCTTCAGAGGTCGAGCCATCCATCAAGAAAACATTAAGCTAAAGCAAGAACTCTTGAAGAAACAATATCTACTTAATCAGCAAAAAAGCCAATTAAATTTTATAAATCGCGCGATAGAAGGATTGAAAAAGTTAGATATCAATTCTGAAGGAAAAATTGTTAAACTTTTAAATCAAGAAGGTTGGACTTTTGATTTTATCGATAAACTTGTAGACGAAGAACAAAAGAGACAAGAACAAATTAAACGTATAATTGATCAATTAACAAGGTCGCATAGGCACTTAAAAAGTGAGGAATTAAAAAATTATTTATATGAAAAAACGGCCTTACTTTACAAGCGTGCACAATTTCCAGAATACTTGATTCGTCAATATGAGCAACGCAACATATCAGTTTCACACCTCGATTCGTTTAGTGATCAATTAGTGAGACGTTTTAGACTAAAGCAATTAACCAAACAGTTGCCCGAAATTGTTTTAGATGATAAAAAGATAGCTTATCAGTTCATCGATCAATTAGCCATACCTTATCCAAAACAACAAGATCAGGTGTATACAATTGAAACGATCCCTAAAAAACAAGCGACGGTAATTAAACCAGCTTTTGGGGATGGAGGACGCGGTGTTTATCTAATTAAAAACGAAACTAATATATTTGATATTAAAAGAGAACGGGAATTGTCCACTTGGTCAGAATTAATTGAAGCAATGACTGATGATTTAAAAAGTGGTAAGGTCTCTAAAGACTTATGGTATTGTGAAGAGCTTCTCCGACTCAATGAAGAGCAACCTGCTAGAGACTTGAAATTTTATTGTTTCTATGGCGAGGTAGGGCTTATCTTGGAAGTGGATCGAACAACTAAAGCACGGTATTGTTGGTGGGATAAGAGAGGAGAACGGATACAGACTGGTAAGTATGAAAAACAACAATTTGAGGGTTTGGGAGTAGTTGCAAAAGAAATTGATCAAGCACTGAAATTATCTTTACAAATCCCCGCACCATTTATGCGAATTGATTTTTTACGAACAGATAAGGGTCTATACTTTGGTGAATTTACCCCTAAACCAGGAAACTTCGATCAATTCGATTTAAAAACGGATCAAAAACTCGGTCAGTTATACTTAGAAGCAGAAGCACGATTAAATACAGATTTAATAAACGGAAAAAAATTTACACTTTTTGATAATATAATTGAGGACATTAGGAGAAATGCATAATGGAAAAACCTAATACATCGTGGTTACCGAATTTAAATAGCGAAATAATGTACGAAGCAAGAGGGTTTGAATTAGATGCGTATATTATAGCCTTAGAAGGCTGGCGTAGAGGCTTAACACTACGTTGGCATGTTAAAGATGATGAGCACTTTAAAAACATGAAAACGTGGTATGTTGACCGACCAGGAAAGTTATTTTCATTAAGTTCAGAGACAAAAACCCATTATTTCTTTCGGACACGAGGAGATGTCGTAACCAATGAAGCCGTAGAAATAGGGATGGATAAAGCACGAACAAAAGAAACCCTTAAGAAAAATGGTATTAATGTAACTGAAGGAAAATCTTTTAATGTTGATGTTACAATTGAAGAAATACTTTCATATGCAAGTCAGATCAGTTACCCAGTTGTTGTAAAACCAGTAGAAGGAAGTTTTGGTCGTGATGTTCATTTAAACATAAAGGACGATCAAGAACTCACAATTGCTTTCAACAAGCTTCGAGATAATCCTAAAATTGACAGTATTTTAATAGAACGTCAATACAACGGAAATGATCATCGGCTTTATGTGATAGATGATCAAGTAGTTGCTGCAATTGAACGTATTCCTGCAAACATAGTTGGTGACGGTGAATCGACAATTCTAGAGTTAATTGAAGCTAAAAACGAATTAAGAAAGCAAAATCCGAGATTGATTTCTTGTTTAATCAAGATTGATAAAGAACTTAAAACATTCATTAAAGATCAAGGATTTAAACTATCATCTATATTAGATAAAGGTGAACGATTGTATTTAACAGATAAAAGTAATATCTCTATTGGCGGAGATTCGAGAGATGTCTTAGATAATTTATCAGAGAAAGTTAAAGAGCTTTCTATTAAAACAATTGCAGCAATTTCAGGGCTAAATCACGCTGCAATAGACTTAATAATTTCTGAAAGTGGAGAAGCTACTGTCATAGAAATAAATACAACCGCTCAAATCGGCTCACTAGTATTTCCGATGTATGGGACACCTCGTGATGTTCCATCCGCTATAATTGATTATTATTTCCCTGAAACTAAGAATGATCCGTACAAGAGTCCATTATTCTTTGATTTCTATGATTTATTAGAGCCATTGAATAATCGAGTTGTAACACAGACAAAGGTGTCTATTCCACTCAAAGGAAAAATATATGGTAAACGATTTATTGTTTCAGGTGATGTATTAAATGTGGGTTATCATCGAGGACTTCGAAAGAGAGCTTTTGAAGGGAAGGTAAGTGGCTATGTCAAACGTCGAGAAGATGATCGAATTGATGTAGTTGTTATGGGCAATGATCCTGATATAATTAACAATTTTGATCAGGCAATATTGTCTGACCCAGAAAGATCTTCAGTTGAAGAGATCATCACTGAAGAATGGTCTGAACCTGTAAAGGTAGGTTTTGAAATCAAAGCTGATCGTAAATTGCAACTATTACAGTTGCAGCAACTACAAGATGAGAATAAACAGCTAGATAGTGATATCCAGGAATTAAGTGAAAAAATTAATAAATATCATAAGAGTTTTTCTTGGCGTTTAACGGCTCCAATCCGCTTTATTGGATTGATAGTGAAAGTATTAAAAAAATTAGTGCATGGAAAATAGTTGGAGGATGTTAAAGATGGTCGTAAATAATCCAGTAATATCGCTACCTCATCTTACAAACGAGATAGTAAGAGGTGCTAGAAAAACAAAATTATGTGCCTACGCTGTAGCAGTTGAAGGGTGGCGTCGTGGCTTAACATTAAAGTGGTATACAATCGATTCAGGTAAATACGATAATATGATTACTTTTGGTGTAAACCCTCCTGGACGTTTATTTTCGTTAAGTTCAAAAACAAAAACACATTATTTCTTTAGAACAAGAGGAGATAAAGTAGCTAATGATGCTGTTGAAATAGGATCCGACAAGAGTTTGACAAAGACAATTTTAAAAGAAAAAGGTGTTCCGGTCCCCGAGGGGAGAAAGTTTACAAAAGAGGATTCAGATCAAGCGATTCTTGAGTATGCAGAAACAATCAAATTTCCGCTTGTTTTTAAACCAACTGATGCTAGTTTAGGTAACGGTGTTGTAACAAACATCAAGTCAATTTCAGAGCTGAAAAAAGCTATTGATTTTGTCAGACACAAGTCACAATATGAAAATGTGATACTGGAGCGATATGTGCCAGGAGAAGAATATCGGGTCTATGTAATTGAAGATAAAGTAATTGCTGCATACAACCGACTGCCAGCCAATGTTATTGCTGACGGAAAGCATACTATTAAAGAATTAATAGACCTAAAAAATGGTGCACGCATGAAAAATGCTAGACTATACAGTTGTTTAATTGATTTAGATGATGAAACGATGGAGTATATTCAAACTGCTGGGTATACGTTAGATAGTGTACCAAAAAAAGGTGAGAAAATTTTACTTAAAGAAAAATCAAACGTTTCTGCTGGTGGGGACCCGATCGACGTGACAGATGAGATCCCACAAGAGATGAAGCAAATTGCAATTGATGCAGTAAAGGCTGTACCTGGCTTATATCATGCAGGGGTTGACATTATTGTTGATATAAATAGTCCAATCGAAAAAGGTGCTGTTGTCATTGAGTTAAATCCAACCGCACAAATTGGTGGTATATTATTTCCGATGGAAGGGCAAGCTCGGGATATTCCATCAGGAATCGTTGACTACTATTTTCCGGATACAATAGGAACAGAAACAGAACGAGAAAAAATTTATTTTGACTTAAATGCTGTACTTGAGCCTTTACAAAATCGTTCAGCTCAAGAAGTGACCGTTTTACCAGCATTGGTAGGAAAAATTTATACGAGACGTATGATCGTTAAAACAAATAGAAAAGGTGCAAGATTTCAGAGATATATAAAAGAGTCAGCACTTGATTTGGATATCAGTGGTCATATTACAATTCTAGATTCGAACCAGATTGAAGTGATTGTCGCTAGTTCAAGTATGGAGAAGATTGAAGAATTTAAAAGACTGATTAAAGCAAACAATGGAATTGCAAAAGTGAAGCACATTGAAATAGAAAACTGGAACAGTCCTGTAAAAATTGGTTTTTCAATGGATGAGAGCATTGATATTGATCAACTAAAAAATGTTGGCTCTCTTCTAAAACGAGCAGAGAAAGACAAAGCAAGATTAACAAAACAAAAAGAACAACTTCAAAAGCGAGCTCGTTATATTAAAGAAAGTACCTCGTGGCGGCTAACAGAGTCATTCCGAACGTTTCGATCTAAAAAGAATTAAGATAACTAAAAAGTATAAGTTGGAGTTTTTAAAAAGGATAAATTAATTGAACAAAATAAAGCGTTAGTGAGTCAGAAAGTAGCAACTCATTAACGCTATTTATCTGTATATAAAAGAGTAAGCGAATATTTCGATATAAAGCATATATTAAATCCTCATCTGTAAGCAGGTGGGGATTATTTGACACTTACTTTAAATCATGCATGTTTTATTTGAGTGTCTCTGTGATCGTTTTTTTCTCAGTTAATTTTAAGTTTATAATTTGTGGATCTTGTTGTATATGATAATCACTTGCGTCAATGGATTTGATTTCTGCTGTTCTAGTCGTAAACTTATTAAGATATTTATTGTATTTTTCTAAATTGCTTTTTGCACCGACTAAGCGCATGGTAATTTTTTTATTTTCAATCAATTCGATTGTTCCCATTAATCTTATTCTAGCCGCTCTTTTGTATATGCTATTAAGATAGAAACCTTTTAAATTAGCACCGCTAATATCTATTTTTTGTTCATATAAAGTATCTTCAGGGAGAGGCGGGATTAGGATTTCATCGGCCAAACCAGCTAAAAACATATCTTTAATGGGTTTAAATTCAAAATATAGAGAGTCAGTTTTTCTCTTTGTATTTGGGAAATAATAATCAATGATGGCTTGTGGTACATCTCTAGCCGTACCTTCCATTGGAAAAATATGCATCATAATTTCGCCTCTAGTGTTTAGTTCATTTACAACACCTTCATTAGTTTCTTCATTAATGATCATATCGACTGATCCATATGGGAGTCCATCTATTGCGTTTAAGGCTTTCACTGCATACTCTTTGAATTTTGGATCAATTTCATCTGTACAATCTACATTTAATCTTAGGTTGAGATGCTTGCCATGTCTTCTAACAAAGATTCTTTCCTTATCTTTTGGAATATGAGTAAGACTCAATCCTTGTTCTTCAAGACAAGAAATTAAATCATCATCAATGATAATTGTTCTGGTACGAGTCGCTATATTAGCTTTAATTTTTTTATTCATAATTTTACAAAGTTCTTTGATGTTATGTTTTCCATCACCGATAACATAAGATGGATACGACTTTGTAACACCAATCACCCGATCTTCAATTACAAAAAACCTATAATCGAAGCCAGTAAAATACTTTTCAATAATAATTTGCTCTTTTTTTAATTCATTTTTAATGGTAAGAATACTGTCCTTTAATAGGTTAACATCTTTTATGTGTGTTACTACTCCTTTTCCGCCCCCACCATCTACAGGCTTCACGACTAAGGGAAATCCGATAGAGGATCCATAAGCTATTAATTCATCAACAGATGTTTCTGAAAAAGAAAAGGTATTACCTTCAGGAATAGGGACGTTTGCTTTTCTAAGTTGCTCGTAAGACTTTGATTTATTTACTACTTGACTTATTGCTTCTTTAGTTGTATTTGATCCTCTAGCGGTACTGAATCGGTATTCATTAGTACCATCTGATATAGAATAATGGTAAGCATGTGCTGGATATATAGATGCTCTTCTAGAATTGATAAATTTAACTCTTAGTCCTCGTCTCCACGCTTCTAGCGCAACCGTATAAAGCGAAACTTGATAGGTAACGACATCTTTTGGTATGGAATTCTTTAAGTGAGGTAATACGTTTTTATTCAATACATTCATCTCCATAGAAATTTTTAAATTTTGATACAGCGTAAATTTATGTTAGATTGTCACTTTTAAATAGGTTTTACAGCTTTGTGTTTGCTTATGAGCTTCGTTAACATCACTTTTCTTCATGTGATTATATGTAAATACTCACATGATCATTTGTTTTAGTGACTAACTAGATTATATAATTTAAGAAATTAAAACGCAATTTTAATTCCATTAAAGTCGTGTATTTTAGTGATTGTCCATTCTCAACGTAAGATACACCTATTTTGAAAGTTATTTGATTAAGAAAAACTATAAATATTTACTATAGGAAAGCTAATAATTTTATTGGATAAAAAGTATAAGCTATATAATTTGTTTGTAAATAAAGGATCAATAACTGGGGGGGAATTTAATAAAAAAATAGCATTATAAGGTTGATTATCATATCCATTATTCGCTATGATAGTAATAGAGATCAATTCTCTACTTTTTTAGCAGTTATTAGAGATGAACTGACAGTAAAAATGCTAAACCTCGATTATTTTTTTATCTTTGGATAATTAACGAGGCTAAAAAGTAAGGGAGGAGGTGAAACTCAAGTGAGAGAAATTAAGAAAATATTGTTTGGATCATTACTGTTGATTCTTTTTTGTATGGGTCCAATAACTATTCAGGCTGAATCTCTTTTTGAAGAATCTGAAAGTAATAGTCTTATAGATGAA
>JGI24707J26582_10001592_pt1 | contig 17750 bp, 14 predicted proteins | sample BioPla1DNA1_FD_26582 | JGI IMG/M metagenome (IMG submission 26582)
GCGGAAGGCGGAGAGCGGGTGCTTTTTGATTTGGAACAAATTGCGAATATAAAGCGCGAGATTGTTTTCTAGTATAGGGCTTGAACTTTGTCTGTCGGACAGACAAAAGTGTGCTGATTGATCGATGTGGAAGATTTACCGACCGCTCGTAAGATCAGGATAGCGATGGTGAAGGAGATTGAATGAACCACGAATTTATTGAGGCACTGAGGCTTCTTGAAAAAGAACGCGGTATCGAGATGGAGACTTTGATTGAAGCGATCGAAGGCGCGCTTGTCGCTGCCTATCGTCGCGAGTTTGAAATTCGCTCGAAAGATCGCGATAAATCGCGTGAGCGAGAAGGTACGGCAGGCCAGGAAAGTGAATCGAAACACGTTGATAGTGACGGTATCACGGCGCATATCGATCGTCGTACCGGCGAGATGCGCGTCTACCAGCCTATGACGGTTGTCGAAGAAGTTCAGGATCCGAACAGTGAGCTCTCCCTCGAACAGGCACATGCGCTTTCGCCCGATCTTGAGCTTGGTGACCAGCTCGTGCGCGAAGTTGATCCTTCACACTTCGGACGCCTTGCGGCACAGACTGCCAAGAGCGTCATAAACCAGAAACTCTCGCAAGCGGAAAAAATGCGCATTCACGAGGAGTTTTCAGGTCGTGTGGGCGGTCTTGCGAGCGGTATTGTTCAGCGCCGTGATCGCAACGAAGTGCTCGTGGATATCGGGCGCGCTCAAGCGGTGCTCCCGTACAATCAGCAGTCGCGGCTTGATAACTATACTTTTAGAAAACATATGCGTTTCTACATACTGAAAGTCGACCAGCGAGAACATCGCCCCGTGATTATGATCTCGAGAAGTCACCCGGGCCTCGTCAGGAGATTGTTCGAACAGGAAGTGCCTGAGATCGGCGCTGGAATCGTGGAGATCGTAAGTATCGCCAGGGAAGCCGGATCGAGAACAAAAATGGCCGTGACAAGTCACGATAAAAATATTGACGCCGTCGGAGCCTGTGTCGGTCAGCGCGGTATGCGCGTCCAATCAGTCATCACGGAACTCAATGGCGAGAAAATCGACGTGATCGAGTGGGATCCCGATATTGCCGAATTTATCAGCAGCGCTCTCTCGCCGGCGCGTGTCATGCGTGTCGTACTTGATGAAGAAGATCAGAGCGCACGCGTGATCGTTGCAGACCACCAGTTGTCACTCGCGATCGGAAAAGAAGGCCAGAACGCTCGCCTAGCCGCTAAGTTGACAGAATGGAAAATAGACATAAAGAGCGAGACCCAGTATCGCGAATTGCTCGAAGCAAGCTGGATTTCCGATTTCGACGAAGCTGTTGCCGCTGACGAGGCGGAGCGCGAAGAGGCGATGGGTGACGATTATTTTGATGAATACGACGATGAGTTGAACGGCGTGTCACAGTCGATGACGTCGCCTGCGAGCTCTCCGGGCATCATTGAGAGTGTCATTGAGGCGCTCGACGAGAACGATCCGGACGAGGGCGACGTTGAAAATAACCTGCTAGGTTAGTCGGAAGGCGGCATAATTTGAGTACCCGACGACAAAAAAGGCAACCCCTGCGCACGTGTATCGCCTGTCGTGAAAAACGCGAACAGCGCGAACTCCTGCGTGTAACGGCGTCGAAGGACGGAGACGTTGCGCTCGACAGCGAACAGAAGCTGCCGGGCAGGGGAGCTTACTTATGTTATCGGCATGAATGTGTCGCAAAAGCGAGAAAAAGAGATTCGCTCCGAAGAGCGCTCAAATGCTCTATTCCGGAGGAGATCTGGAAAGATATTGAAAGTGCCGTGGCTGACGTGTCATCTCTCGATGGCGAGTCGACATGTTCAGATGTCTCAGGACGGGACAGCGTAGCGAATGCGGGACGCAATCGTCCGTAAGGCGTCGATAGACGGGAGGAATGAACTGAATATGGCAAAACGTGAAGAAGCAGATTCAGGACTCAGAGCAGGGTATATCACTGAAGATGAGGCGATGAGACAGCGCCGTGAATTGGAGGCGCGCGCTTTTCTTGAGACGCTCGAAATACCGGAAAAACCTGAAAAAGAGAAAGAAGAATCTGTAAAGGTTGAGCCTTCACCTGATGAGAGGTTAAAAGACCTCCCCGGTCCTTCGACGATTGAGATACAGGGCATATCCGGTAAAAGCATTCCCGGCGTAATTAAGATTGTTAAGAAGCCGAAACCCGTCAAGGCGGAGCCTAAGGTCGCACCGCAGCCTGCCGTGAGTGAACCCGTTTCGGAAGCTAAGAAGGCTGAGACTGTACCTGTCGCTCCGCCGGTTGTTACTCCTGTTGCTCCTGTTGCAGAGGAGAAAAAAGAGGCGGAGAAACCGGCACCTGTCGTCGAGAAAGTTCAGGCTCCGAAGGAAGAGGTCAAGGCGACCGAAGTTCCTAAAGAGGAAGCGAAGAAACCTGAAAAACCCTCGACACCGGAAACAACTAAAGACGAAACCGAAAAAGCGCCTGCTGCAATACCTGCCGCTTCTGAAGTTGTCGAGGCGCGTCCTGCCGCCGCAGAAGCGCGCGACCTCACGACGAAGCGTGAAACGACTCCTCGTGCGGCTGTGGTTGCGGAAGAGACAGCTCCCCGAGCCGAGAAGCGCTCTGCGAAGGCGACGGCGAAACCTAAGAAAAAAGAGCCTGCAAAACGCGTTCAGACTGTTAAGAGAGAAACACCGGACAAACCTGCGCCCGCAAAGCCTGCCAGACCGGTTCGTAGGGAACGCAGGAGCATTGCGGAACTCTCGCTGCCGATTACGGAGCGCATCACGACGCCCGACCCCGTCGCGCCGCCGGAGCCCGTGCGCAGGAAGCCCTTGACGACGAGTGACGGGCGTCCTGTCAGGCCGCAGCGCGGCAGTTATGTCGGCAGAGACCGCGATATCCCGGTGAGTGACCGGAGACGTCCTGCGCGAGCTGCCGCACAGCAGACGCGCGATGAGCGCCGTTCTTCGCCGACACCGATTCCGACACCGCCTTCCGATCGCGAGCAAACGGCTCGCAGGTCGCGACCGAGACGCCAATCGTCGGCAGTTCCTGTCGTGCCCGTTGAACCTCCTCTCGCTGAAGCTCCGCCGCCTTCCGTCTCGAGACGTCAAAGAGAACGCGGAAGGCAGCGTGATCAGGAACATCGCGACAGGCAAATGCGTCGCGAGCAGCAGGAAGCGATGGATAGAAGTGCACGTCTGCGCCGTCAACGCGATGGAGCCGTGGCCAGTGCTCCGAAACGGCCCGTTGCCCAGTTGACACACGTCGTTCTGCCTGAACATCTGACGGTCAAAGAGCTTGCGGAGGCGATTAAGAAGTCGACTGCCGACGTCATTATGAAGTTGATGGGTCTCGGTATGATGGTGACGATCAATCAGGACATTGATTACGAGACGGCGGAAATTGTTGTGTCGGAATTCGGCATCACGAGCGAAAAATTTGTTGAAGTGACGGAAGAAGATATCTTGTTTGACGATTCGGATGACGACGAAAAAGATCTCGTCGCAAGACCTCCCGTTGTCGTTGTCATGGGCCACGTCGATCACGGAAAGACGTCGATTCTCGACCATATTCGCGAATCGTCCGTGACGGCCGGTGAGGCGGGCGGTATTACGCAGCACATCGGTGCGTATTCCGTCAAAGTTGACGGTCGTACAATCACTTTCCTCGATACGCCTGGTCATGAAGCGTTTACAACACTGCGAGCGCGCGGCGCGCAAGTTACTGATATTGCGATCCTCGTCGTCGCCGCTGACGACGGCGTCATGCCGCAGACGGTTGAGGCGATCAATCACGCACGTGCGGCCGATACGGAGATTATCGTCGCGATCAACAAGATCGACCGACCGGAAGCCGATGTCGATCGCGTTAAGCGCGAATTGGCAAATTACAATTTGATGGACTCCGATTGGGGCGGCCAGACGACCATCGTTCCCGTCTCGGCGAAAACAGGCGAAAATATGGATGATCTGCTGGAGATGATTCTCCTGACGGCAGACGTATTGGAACTTAAGGCTAACCCGGACAGGCAGGCGAAAGGAACGGTCATTGAAGCGAAGCTTGATCGAGCGCGCGGTCCTCTCGCGACGATCCTTGTCCAACGCGGTACGCTCAGGCAGGGCGACACGGTCGTTGTGGGCAGTGCGATCGGGCGCGTCCGTATGATGTATAACGATCGCGGACAGCAGCTTGAAGAGGCCGGACCGTCAATGCCCGTCGAGATTATCGGTCTCGATGAGGTGCCTGAGGGCGGCGATATCCTCTATCAGGTGGAGAACGAGCGCGTCGCACGCGATCTTGTCGATAAACGCAAGACGGAAGAGCGCGAATCTGCCTTGCGCCAGTCGTCCCGCATGTCGCTTGACACTCTGTTCTCGCGGATGGCGGATGAGGAATTAATCGATCTCAATATAATCGTGAAAGCCGATACGCAAGGATCTGTCGAAGCGATGACGCAATCCTTGACAAAATTGACGACGGAGAAGATTCGCGTCAATGTGATCCACGGTGCCGTCGGTGCGATTACGGAATCGGACATCCGCCTCGCGGAGGTTTCGGATGCGATTATTATCGGTTTCAACGTGAGACCGGCGACAACGGCGGCGGCGATCGCGGCCGATTCCGATATCGATATTCATCTCTATCGCGTCATTTACGAGGCGATCGAAGAAGTCGAGCAGGCGATGAAGGGCATGTTGGCGCCCGTCTTGAAGGAAGTTGTCGTCGGATACGCGGAGGTTCGCGAGGTCTTCCACGCTTCTGCTGTCGGCACGATTGCCGGATGCTATATCAGAGAAGGTCGAGTCAATCGAAATGACAGCGCGCGTCTCGTGCGCGACGGAATCGTCATCTACGAGACGAAACTCGCATCGTTGCGCAGGTTCAAAGACGACGTGCGCGAAGTTCAAGCCGGATACGAGTGCGGCCTGAGTCTGGATCGCTTTAACGATATTAAAATCGGTGATGAGATTGAGTTTTACACAATGAGGGAAGTGCAGGAAGATGCGTAGGGCAGACCGATACGGCGATGAGGTATACAGAATACTCGCCGACGTCATCTACAAAAAAATAAACGATCCGCGCATTTCAGGAATCGCCTCCCTGACCGGTGTCAAGGTGAGCAGCGATCTTTCAGTCGCCAGAGTATTTTATAGTGTGTACGGCTCCGATGACGACCGCGAAAAGGCGAAAAAAGCATTTGAAAAAGCGTCAGGTTTTCTTCGTAAAGAGCTTGCCTCCAGAATGCGCTCAAAAAAAGTACCGCGTCTTGTTTTTATGGAGGATATGAGCTTTCGCTACGGTGAATCGATCGAGCGATTGATAAAATCAGTCAACGATCAGAAAGATCGGGGATAGAACGGTCATCCAATGTACGGATGATGAGGGCAATCGCGAAGTCGATGGGCGTGAGACGCCACTCGATCTCGCGATTCAATATTTTCAGGGTGTGCGATGAGTAGTAAACAAGACATAAGGAGACGACTTCTTGAGGTTGTTCTCGATCTGGCTTCTGAGGGAGGCAGTATCGCGTTCTTGCCTCATGAACGGTTTGATCCGGATGCGATCGGTGCATCTATATCGCTTGCCGAAGTCTTCCGAGCGATTGGATGTAAGACGACGGTCTTGACGGATGCGGAGCCTCCCGCATTGATGTCTCATCTTCCGCTCCTCGAAACATTGCAGGTATTTGAACCCGGGTTGACATGCTCTTCGTTTGATCTCGCTCTGGCGATTGACTGCCACGAAACGGATCGAGTGGGCGCTCGTGCTGAATGTCTGACACAGTCACGCCTCCGAGGCTCCGTAGATCACCACGTCATTTCATCTGATCTGGGCAGATTGGATTTTGTCGTACCGTCGGCATCTTCTACTTGCGAATTAGCTTTTGAAATTATCTGGGATTTGGAACTTCATCTCGCGAAGCCGCTGTTCAATAAAGATATCGCCGTTCTTTTGTTAGCGGGGGCCATTACCGATACGGGAAGGTATGCTTATAGCAGCACGACACCTCTCGCTTTTCGACAGGCAGCTTTTCTGCTTGAACGTTTCGATGTTGATCTTACGACGCTTCATCACGAACTGTTTGACCGTACGACGGTCGGACGCCTTCAGATTAAAGGAGATATCTTTTCACGAATCGTTACGATCGAAGGCGGCCGTATTTTGGTCGCTTCAGTGACGTGCGACATGCTGGAGCGGCGAGGCGTTACGGATAATGATCTTACCAATTTCGCCTCGGAGATGAGGGCAGCTGATGGCGTTGAGGTNGCGTTTCTTTTCATCGAGATGGAAAACCCTCCCGGTGTGCGGATCAACATCCGCTCGAACGGATGTTTCAATGCCGCAAAATTTGCGATACAGTTTGGCGGGGGCGGACATGTTCGAGCTGCAGGGGTGACGCTGAACAATACCGCATTGGACGAGGCGAAGGAATTGATCCTGCAAGAAGCGAAAAGACACCTTGACGAGTGTATGGGAGAGCTTGATTCATGACGTTCACGTCAGGTGGCGTTCTCGTCATTGACAAAGAAGAAGGCATGACTTCGGCAGCCGTCGTTTCGCGAGCGCGCGTGTTGCTCGGCGAGAAGAGGGTCGGGCATACAGGGACGCTTGATCCTTTTGCGACGGGCGTGCTCCCGATCTGTTTCGGTCGCGCGACGGCTGCCGCCCACTATATGCTCCACTGGAATAAGCGTTATCTCTGCGACATATCGCTCGGTATGTCGACCGACACGATGGATTGTACGGGGGAAACGATCGAGCGAACACCTGAAATGGCATGGAGACGGTTTATCTCGGATAACGGCGGTATTCAAAGAGATCTTGAGGTTGTAACGCGCTCGTTTGTCGGCGAGCGCATACAGCAGGTACCGATTTTCTCGGCTGTCAAGGTTGACGGCGAACGCCTTTACCGATATGCGCGCGAGGGGCGCGATGTCAACTTGCCTGAACGCGAGATCACTGTTTACGAGGCGATTTATCGCGGTTTGTCGATCGATGAGGAGATGGGTTTTCCGGTCGTATCAGTTGAGTTTCTCGTCAGTTCCGGAACATACATCCGTGTGCTCGCTGAGGAATTCGGTCGAGCGCTCGGATGTTTTGCTCACGCTCGGAGCTTGCGGCGTCTCGCTGCGGGACCCCTTGTTATCGAGCAGAGCGTTGCGCTCGACGATTTGTTTGATGCTTTCAATGCGCTCGATCGTGATCCGATACGTCTCAGGCGACGACTGGCGGAGGACGGTACGGTACGATCGCTCGCTTCCATGTTTGCCGGTTGGCGGAGCATCGTTTTTGACAGAGAGGACGCGTTGGATCTTGCCTACGGGCGGAAAGTCCCGGTTGACAGGGGACGACTCCTTTCATCGCCTCGTAAATGTGCGTCAAACGAGGAGGACGGTCTGCTCACTTTCCTTTGCGAAGACCGGCTGGTCGCGTTCGGTTTTGTTGAAGGACGGTACTATCGCGTAAAACGCGTATTTCTGGAGCCTGCCGATTTAAAAACATTTAAAGGAAGTTCATGTTGAGATGGCGTTGAACGTTTACAGAAAATCAGAACATCTCCCGTTTGCGCCGCGCGGTATCGCGCTGGGCGTGTTTGACGGTGTGCACAAGGGCCATCGACACCTCATCTCGATGTTGATGCGCCGATGTGAAGAGCTCGAGCTGCGCCCGGGCGTCTTTACCTTTTCGTATGACACAGGGGTCGGTTTCAACGATAGAATTGTCAATCACGATTTCCTCATGACAGACGATGAGAAAATTGAAACGCTCCGCTCGCTCGGCGTTGAGGATATCTTTCTCATTCCGTTGACGTCCGAATTCTGTCATCTGAGCGCGGACTCCTTTTTGCGCGGTGTTTTGGTAGAGAGACTCAATACCCGGTTGCTGGCGATCGGTGAAGACGGAAGATTCGGATGGAAGGGGCAGGGCGATGCGGCGTTTCTCAAAGAGTTCGCGAGGCACAATGCTCTGGAACCCTTGATTGTTCCCGATTTCTTGTGGAAGGGGAGAAAAGTTACGAGTACGAGAATTCGTGAAGCTTTGGCGATTGGCCATATTGAAGAAGCGACGGAGATGATGGAGAGCGCGTTTTGTCTCCAAGGTATTGTCGTGAGTGGCAGTAATCTCGGCTCAAGGATCGGATTTCCCACTGCCAACTTCACGTATCCGTCGACTTCCGCACTGCTGAGGCGAGGCGTTTACGCGACGCATACGCGTCTGGACGGCGTGAGATGGCCTTCGATTACCAATGTCGGCGTCGCACCTTCGGTGCGGGAGAAGGGGAGCGATATGCTCGTCGAGACGCATCTTTACGATTATGACGGCGATCTGTACGGTCGAACGCTCGTCGTTGAATTTGACGCTTTCATACGTGACGAGTGTGTTTTCTCTACGATCCATGATTTGGCGGCGCGTGTTCGCGCCGACCTCGATGCCGTTAGAGCGCTGCATCAGGCAGGCGGAGAAACTCCGCTTTCAGGCATGTCGTGTATGATAGAATGACGACATTCGCGGGAGGTCGATTATGCATGCCATTTTGAATTATAATGTTTCATTTCCCGGGCTGGGGATTTATGATCTGCCGGTCAGCCGGATTGCTTTTCAGTTTAATCTCTTCGGTCGCCACGTGGTCGTTTACTGGTATGGGATGCTCTTTGCCGTCGCGATGGTGTTGTGCATTGTGCTCGCCATGCGCCAAGCCAAACACCACAATCTGTTGAGTGACGACATCATCGATCTTTTTTTGTGGATGATACCGGCTATTCTTATCGGTGCACGTCTCTACTACGTCGCTTTTGAGTGGGAACATTTCAAAGGGAACTGGAAGTCCGCTCTCAACTTCCGAGAGGGAGGGCTTGCTTTTTACGGTGGAGTCATCGGGGGTATCATCGCAATCGTCATTGTTACGAAGATTAAGAAGATGAAACTCCATCGGCCGCTCGATTTCTTAGCTGTGTACGTTCCGCTCGGTCAGGGGATCGGGAGATGGGGCAACTTCTTTAATCAGGAAGCGTTCGGAACGAACACATCGTTGCCCTGGGGGATGATTAGCGAGGGGACGGCGAACGGTCTCGCCGCGATCAATCCCGACCCGGCAAATCCGCTTCCCGGCATTGATCCCGCACTGCCCGTTCATCCGACATTCCTCTACGAATTCATTGCGAATATGATCATTTTTGTCATTCTTATCTATGTTCGCAGGCACGCAAAGCGTCCGTGGACGACGTTTCATTCATATCTGTTCCTGTATGGACTCGTTCGATTCTTCGTCGAGGGAATTCGTACTGACTCCTTGATGTTTACATTCCTTGGCTACAATTTGCGCGTATCTCAAGTGCTGTCCGCACTTATGGTACTCGTTTCCGGCGCTTTCCTGATCGCGATTTTTCTGCGTGGTCGTCGACGTGAGCGCATTGTAGCGAGTCTAGCGGGAGTGCCCGACGGAATTATTGAGGTCAGCGAAGCTGTTTCCGAGGAATCAGGTGAGGACAAAAAAGACTAAGATATAGTTCGTCAAAATCGCAGGGGAGTCTAAGAAAGTGAATTGGACGGAAGGGAGCATGAGGAAGACGGTTGACGGTAACCGTCAGTCGCGAGCCGATTATTTTTTCAGCGCGCTCGATTACCGCATGCTCGTACCTGTTCTTGCCCTTGTGATGATCGGACTCGTCGTCCTGAACAGCGTGCTGGCGAAGGGGTACGGTTCCGTTGCGTTTGAGTACCCGATGAACTTCTTCAAACAGATTGCCGCCGTTCTGATCGGCATTGTGGCCGCTTTTATCCTCTGTTTGTTCGATCCGCCGACGATGCGCCTGATCGGGGGAATTCTGTATTTTATCAGCCTTCTTCTCCTATTGGTTGTCAAGATGGACGGATATCAGGCAGTCGCCGGCGCAGACAGCTGGATACGTTTTCCCGTATTCGGTTCATTCCAACCTTCGGAACTGTCGAAAATTGCGGTGGCGATGGTTTCCGGACCGATCTTTGCCTCGATGAAGTCGGGCGAACTGCCTGTTTATCGCGGTTTTCTGCGGTTGGCCGTCCTGTACGGCGTCCCGTTTCTGTTTGTCATTACGGAGCCTGATCTCGGTACGAGTCTCGTTTTGATTTTCATGTTTCTTTGCACGACTTTCGTGTGGGGTGTCAGATGGCGTACGATTCTGCTGTCTGTCGCGGGGATGATTTTCCTCGTTTTACCTATCTCTTGGAAGTTTGCGCTCAACGCGACACAAAAAGAGCGTATCATGACGTTCCTCTTCAGGGGTCACGACAAAACGGCGTCTTATCATATCAATCAATCGTTGGAGGCAATCGCTTCGGGCGGACTTACGGGGAATCATGCCGGCGATAGCGTGAGTGTTCCGGTAAAGGAATCCGATTTTATCTTTCCCGCTATTTCGGAACAGCTCGGCTTGATCGGAACGACCATCGTCATTCTTCTTGCNGCATATTTTATCTTTCATACCATCAAAGTTGCGAGCAAGATTCACGCGCGATCTCCTGAAGAATCGTACACGATGGTGGCGCTTATCTCATGTGTCGCCTTTCACTTTATCGAGAATATCGGCATGACGGTCGGTTTGCTCCCTATCACGGGAATCCCGCTTCCCTTTATCAGTTACGGCGGATCGGCCATGATTTCCAACTTCATCCTTCTGGGCGTGTTGCTGAACTATTCGATGAATAACAACGAAAAAGCCCGGTTATGACGGCGATGCGCGAGAAGTAAGAGAGGGCGAGAGCAAGCATGAGTATCAGGATTCAGCTTTCGGCAGTGACGTGTGTATACGATGATATTGAGGCGAACCTCGCGACGATTGAACGAGAGGCGGAATTTGCCGGAGAATCGAATGTCGATCTCGTACTTTTTGGGGAAGCGTTTTTGCAGGGATTTGAATCGATGACCTTCAACTATCTTCACGATGCCGATGTGACTTTAGGTATGGGCAGCGTGCCTATCGCGCATCTGCGCAACATAGCGCGCCTTTATGAGGTCGGGCTCGGTGTCGGTTTTTACGAGAACGATCACGGCGCTTTTTATTCTTCTTACTTGCTTATCGATAAATACGGAGAGATCCTCCATCGATACCGCCGCGCATCAGAAGGGTGGAAAATGCCGGATGCGAACGCCGATTATCGCGAAGGTCAAGACTTTTTTCCGTTTGCGTTTGAAAACGTCAAGATGGGTGTTCTCATCTGCGGAGATCTCTGGGAAGATCACTTGCTTGAAGCCATCGCCGACCTCGATGCTGAGGTTGAGTGCATTCTCTGGCCCGTTCACACGGATTACTCAGTCGTAGACTGGGAGCGCGGCATACGGAGTGAATACGTCGAACGCGCATCGATCCTCGGTGCTCACGTATTTTTTATCAATAACTATGTTCAACGCGAGGACTTGGCAAAAGGCGGAGCCTATGTGTGGCATCACGGGCGGGAACTTGCCGCCTTGCCTCCCGGTTCACCCGGTCGACTTCTGTTCGATTATTAGCCGAGCCGAACAAATCCCGAAATAATAATTGCTTGCGGCATCGATCCTAAGGATCGATTACTTAACATTGAGCTCATTTTGCGAGGGACTCTCGTTCTGTTTTCACGTCCAAAATGAAAATAGAGAGGAAATCGAGGTGATTTATGAAAAATAGTGGTGGAATATGGGGAGTTTGGTACATTTTAGTTATGAATTGTGGTAGAATGCTTGCAAAACGATAAGGAGCGAGCGCGTGGCACGCTATACCCACACAGTCGATAACAAAGGACGCGTCATAGTTCCCGCAAAATTGCGCGAACAGCTTGACGGCGTTTTGATTGTGACTCAGGGGATTGACAAGGGTTTTCTCGCAGCTTATACGCCGGAGGAATTTGAAGTGATTAAGGATCAGATCTTAAATCATTCCAGCACCGGTTACGAGATTCGAAAATTGAAGCGTGAAGTTCTCGGTTCTTCGACCGTTTGCGAATTTGACGGTCAGGGGCGTATTTCGGTGCCTGCGTTCCTTTGGAAACACATCTCAGTTGATCCGGGCGAAGAGGTCTGTTTCATCCACGTTTTTGACAAGATTGAAATCTGTGCGCAGTCCTTCTACGACAAACTGCAGGAGGAAGAGACACCGTTATCAGAAATGGATCTGAGTCGCTATGAGATCCGTGGATTATAATCAGTGGCATTTGCCGGTGCTCCTCAATGAAGTGATTGAGCATTTGTCGATCAGGCCTGACGGTCTCTACATCGACCTTACTGTCGGAGGCGGCGGCCACAGCGCGAAGATTCTTCAAAAGCTCGGATCGGGCGGAAGACTTCTGGCGGCGGATCGTGATCCGGAGGCATTGGCCGTTTCCTCGGAACGGTTGAAATGTATCGAGACGAAGGCCGCTTTTGATGTGGTTGAAGCGAAATTCAGCGAATTTCCTTCTTGGCTTGATCAAGAGGATTATGGTCGCGTCGATGGTCTATTGGCTGACTTGGGGGTCAGTTCATACCAGCTGGACGCGGTCGAGAGGGGGTTCTCGTATCTAAACGACGGGCCGCTCGACATGAGGATGAATCCGTCACAGAAAGAATCTGCGGCTGATCTCATCGCCAACTTAAGAGAGAGCGATCTCATCGCTCTTCTCCGCTTGTACGGAGAGGAACAATACGCATATTCGATCGCAAAATCGATCGTAGCAAAGCGCGATAAAGCGCCGATAACAACAACGGGAGAGCTAGCGGATATTGTGGCACATGCCGTACCGTCACACGCGAGACGAGAAGGCAATCCCGCAAGGAAAACGTTTCAGGCTGTGCGTATGGCGGTTAACCATGAGCAAGAGGAGCTTTCGCATTTACTGCAGGCATTGCCCGATGTCATGGCTCCGAAAGGACGAGTGGCCATCATAAGTTTCCACTCGTTGGAGGACAGGATGGTGAAGCAGGCGATGAAACGCTGGGAGTCGCCGTGTAACTGCCCGCGCGATTTCCCTGTCTGCGTATGCGGGAAAAAGCCGTTAGGAAAGTGCATTACAAGTAAACCTATCATCGCCGGCGAGGCGGAGTGTGAAGGCAATAGAAGGGCTCGCAGCGCGAAATTACGTGTTTTTGAGTTTGGGGAGGTAGAAGAGGTATGAGATATTATTCTGACGGCAATCTCGCCAAGACATATTATCAGCAGTCCATTCCGCAAGAACTGCCCGATGTTTTTGCCCCGTACCCCGATGATGATGTCGAGAAAAACAAAGAGAATAAGAGAAGAAGGCAGAATCGCCTTGAACAGGAGAACGAAGTTCGTTATCGGTACAAGAGCGTCACACGCGCGCGCACGAAGATCTCGTTGCGCTTGCTCGCCGTCATCCTCGCTTTGGCGACTGTCGTCGGATATATCGTTTGGAGAAGCGCCAAAGTTACGGAGATGAGTTTCTACAACGCCGGACTCAAGCGACAAATAAGTGAACTCGACAAACAGAACAGTCTGCTTCAAGATAAAATCTTCAGCAAGTCGTCACTTAACACCGTAAAAGATGCCGCAAGCACCGAGTTAGGTCTCCAGAAGCCGGGTTCCGATCAGATCATCTATGTGCCCGCCTCCATTCTCAAGCCTGTGATAAGCGGCGAGGAAATCGACGCGGCAGCAGAAGAGACTCGCGCCGCACGATTGCCTGCCGAGAACATGAAACTGATTGAGTTATGGGTTCGCAGCCGTTAGAATGACAATTTGTAGGGATCGATTAGGTGTTTGGAATGAAGAGTCAGCATGCTGATAGGTCGACATATAGCCAGAATGTTAAGACGTCAAGAAGGACGCTTAGCGTCAAAGTGTTGGCGGTTATTCTGGTATTCGTCGTGTTGGCGGGCATTCTCGTTTTTCATTTTTTCGATCTCCAGATAAATCAACATGAGGTGCTTGCCGCAAAGGCGGCAAGTCAACAATACATGACGGAGAAGGAGAGCTCTAAGCGAGGCATGATCCTCGACCGCAACGGCTATCCTCTCGTCCTGTCATCATATGTTTACCGCATCGGTATGACACCGCAAGACGTGAAGTCGAGAAAATCCGGCGTCACGGATGTCGATATTGTTAACCAGATCGCTTCTCAACTGGAGCTCGACGATGAGAAGCGGGATACTATCCTTGAGCAGATTCGCAGTGACCGTGTAACTGGTTGGATGGGATTGAGAAAACGTCTCATCGATGAAAAAACGCTGTCATATGTTCAGATAGCTTCCGAAGTCTCCGAGACAAAAGCGATGGCTTTGAAAGACTGGCTCACCGCCAACAGTGTCGGCGGCGTGCGTTTCGATGCCGAAGAACGGCGCGTTTACAACAATGAGATGCTTGCTTCGCCCGTTCTGGGTATGACGCGCGTTATCGACGGTAAGCTTGTCGGCGTCTCCGGCCTCGAAGCTACGTATAACGCTTTACTGTCGGGAGAGGACGGCTATCTGTACGCCAGGCGTAATAATTACTCGAACAAAGGCGTGACGCCATTTACTACACCGATCAGTTATCCCGTCGAATCGAGTCTCAATCTCGTTTCGACTCTCGATATGGAAGTTCAGACGATTTTGCAGGAAGAGCTTCTGTCGATCGCCACTGCCGCAGGTTTGAAGAGCGGTGTGCACGGGTTGGTGATGGAAGTTGACACCGGCGACTTGCTTGCCATGGCACAAGTAGGCGGGTATGATGCTTCCGACCCGACGGCGATGCCGATCGGTTTTACGGATGAAGAGTGGAATGCTTTATCAGCTGAGGAGAAGACTCAATATCTTTCGACCAATCTCTGGAACAACATCAACATCACCGATGTTTATGAGCCGGGATCAACATTTAAGGCGGTGACACTTGCCGTAGCTCTTGAAGAGAACGTGGCGTACGAAGGTACGGTTTTCAGTGATAATCCGATAACGGTACAGGGCAAGACTCTCAGCTGTTACTCGGGACACGGTCACGGTAACGTGACGCTCCGCCAATCGTTCGCTTTGTCTTGTAATCCCGTTTATGTTCAACTCGGTCAAAGAATCGGGAGATCGACATATTACGACTGGATCAGGAAATTCGGTTTTTACGACAAATCGGGGATTGATTTGCCTGCGGAAGCGTCAGGCGTACTCCACAGAAAACCGTCAGCTCTCGATTTTGCCAATCTGACGTTCGGTGAATCGTCTTCTGTGACGGCAATACAGATGGCCCGATTCTACGCCATGATTGGAAACGGCGGATATCTCGTTACGCCGCGTGTCGGTTGTGCATCGACATCGGAAGGATTGGACGTGATGCGGCCGTTTCCCGTCCAAGAAGGGAAAAAGCTTCTGTCTAAGAGAACTTGTGAGCGCGTTCGCTCGATGATGACTGATGTCATGGCGGAAGGGACGGCGGCAGGCACCTTTGGCGCAATCGGCCTCGAAATAGGCGGAAAGACGGGAACGTCGAGAGACTCGACGGATGATGATCGCCGCACTTTTTCATTTATCGCTCTGAACCCGATCGACGATCCGCAATATGTTGTTCTCGTCACGATTCGAAAACCCGAGACACCGATCAATGCGAGCGTAGTCTCGGCGCGTGCGGCAAGCCGCGTCGCGGCGAGAATTCAGAATAGTCGTGAGAAAGGACAACGATATAATTCACATGATTTAAATGTGCTCTCGCGGCAGATTGAAATTCCCGAGACGGAGGGAATGAAAATTCGCGATCTTGCGATGCGCTTAGTTACGATCAATCTTGCCCCGATCGTCCCGACGGATGAATACTTGCTCGACCGTCCTTGCGGGGCTATCTTGCCTGCTCCGGGTACGATGGTCGGAACGGGATCGACCGTATGGCTTTACCCGGCGGGTGATTATGAAGTAGAATGGGTGACTGTGCCGGATTTTCGAGGATTGAATTACCACGAATGCATCTGGCTCGCATCGGAACACGGTGTCGTTATCGCGCCCGACGGCATACCTGCCGGAGTCGCGATAAGCCAAGATATCCCTGCTTCCGCTTTGACGGATCAGGTACTGACGCATGACGATTCCGGGGCTCCGACCGAGTCTGCAGAATTGGACTCGCCCAACGACGGGAAGGTTAGAAAAGGACAAGTCATTCAAGTATCATTCGGCAGTCAGAGTCGACACAGCAGTCCTGACAATACCGGTGATGATGGAACTGAATAGAGATTGATTGAAAGATTGAGATATGACACGCTTTTTGCCAACGCAAATAAAATTGTGGACTGACGGAGAATTGCTGCAGACGGAAAAACATGCAGAAGATTCCGAGCGCTACTATCCTTCGATATCGACCGATACGAGATCTATCAAGCGCGGGGAAGTTTTTGTTCCGCTTCGCGGTGATCATTTCGACGGACACCACTTTCTTCATAAAGCGTATGAACGCGGGGCGGGCATGCTTGTTATTGCTTGCGATGCCCCGGAAAAGGATGAGTTTGTATCACTTCTCGAGACAGATGAAGATGCGCCGGATATTCTTATCGTCGAGGACACATGGAAAGCGTATCAGGATATCGCAAGCGGTTATCGCACCGTACTTGAGGCGAGTGTGATCGGCGTGACGGGAAGTGTCGGTAAGACGACGACACGCAGGATGATCTACTGCATGATCGAATCACAGGTTAGAGCGGAACAGTCGCAAAGAAATTACAACAATCAGGTAGGGTTGCCGCGAACAATATTAGCGACGAATCCTAAGACACAGGCATTGGTAGCGGAACTCGGTATGGATCGGAAGGGCGAGATTAGGACGCTCTCTCATATTTCCAGACCTGATATTTCGATCATTACAGGTGTGGGCGTTTCGCATGCTGAATATCTCGGATCCATGCGCGATATCCTTGAGGAAAAAATCTCTGTGATGGACGGTATGAAAAGCAACGGACTTCTCCTGCTCAATGGAGACGACGCCTTGCTTGAAAACTGGGCCGTCAGCGAGGAACCCGAGATTTCGCACTGGTATATCTGCAGTGAGAAGAACGTCGGGAGACTCGAGCGCGAAGGCATCCCTGTTTTTTGGGCTGAAAACGTCCGCATTGATTCTCAAGGTCTTTCGTTTATCGGGCGTTCAAATTTGACCCCGGACGAACGCTGGCCGATCTACCTGACCCATCCGGGACTCCATCTTATTCCTGCAGTTCTGTTCGGTCTCGCCGTCGTTTACGCGATGGGGTTGAACATGCAGGAAGCGGCGGCATCTGCAAGAAACTTCACCACATCGGAGCATCGTCAGGAGCTTTTCCGTTCAGGGGCGGTCGATATTATCGACGACACGTACAATTCGTCGCCGGAATCACTTCAATCGGCTCTTCGAACCGCCTCCATGATGGCGGGCGGGCGGAGGAGGCTTGTCGCCGTTATCGGCGGTATGCGCGAACTTGGCCGCTATTCGAAAGAAGCGCATCTTGAGGCAATGAACGAGCTATCGGCAGCCGATGTCGATCGAGTCTTCCTGATCGGAGATGAGACGAAAGTGATGCGTGACGCAATGTTGAGCGATCACCTGTTCCAACCGATGTTTGCCGGTTGGTACGAAACGGGTGAGGAAGCGATTCCCGATGTGCTTGATGAAGTTCATGGTGATGATCTCGTCCTCGTCAAAGCCTCGCGCTACTATGAGCTCGATCACGTCGTAACGGCCCTCGTCGAAAGAAAGTCATAAGGAGGCGGGCGCCGTGTTTCCAAGCGATTCCATGCGTTTTGCAATCTTGAGCCTGTTGATGGTGGCGGGCGCGACGATCGTCTGCGGATGGGCGCTGCTGCCATTGATACAGCG
>JGI24707J26582_10001593_pt1 | contig 17743 bp, 17 predicted proteins | sample BioPla1DNA1_FD_26582 | JGI IMG/M metagenome (IMG submission 26582)
AAAGATAAGGTTTGCCAGGAGCCGTATACGAGGCCCGTACGTACGGTTCTGTGAGAGGGATGTTGCTGCAGCAAGCTACTGCAGCTGCACCCTACTCGATTCTATACTCAGAAGACAGGGGGACGTTTAACTTGTCTTATTCGAGAAGCCGACGGAAGTTTACGAACCGTCGCCTAGCTTATGCGCCGGATATTCCCCATCCATTCTGGAAAAAATCTTTAATATAGTAGAATAAGTATTATAGGGGGAGGTGTATTAAATGATCCGGATCAGAAACTCATCCAGTCGGCATAATTGTAAAATACTCGCGTCAATATTCACCGTGATCCTGCTGACTTTACTGGTCAGCAGCCTTTCTATGCCTCTGACAGCTGCTGAAGAAAAACCACTGGTATATGTAATGGAGGTGGAAGGCACCGTAACCTTTGGTACTACCCGCCATATTGAAAGAGGTCTACAGGAGGCTCAGGCCAACCAGGCTGATGCTTGCATAATCAGCCTCAACACTCCAGGTGGATTGGTGGATGCCACCCTGGATATCCTCCAGGACATGTCAGCCGCCCAGTTTCCAATAATCACCTATGTTAATCCGGAAGGCGGCATTGCCGCATCAGCCGGGACATTCATCCTGTTAAACGGACATATTGCAGCCATGTCTCCCGGAACCACCTGCGGCGCAGCTATGCCGGTGACTATCGCGCCTTCTGGCGAAGGCAGTCAGGCTGCTGACGAAAAGACCATCAACTTTCTAGCTGGACATATGAAAAGCATTGCTAAGGAGAGAGGACGTCCCACTGATTTGGCTGGCCAATTCGTTACCGATAATCTGGTCTTGAACAACTCTGAGGCTCTGGATAAGGGAGTAGTAGAGTTTGTCGCCGCCAATAAAGAGGAACTGCTCGATAAGGTGCACGGCCAAGAGGTTGAGGTAAATAGAGAGATACAGGTAGTCAACACTGCCGGAGCCCGTATGGTTACAGTGCCATTATCCACCAGCGAACAGGCTTTGGGTCTGATCAGCGATCCTAATTTATCCATGATATTTCTTACCATCGGCATATTCGGCTTAATAATTGGCTTCTATTCACCCGGTTTTGTATTGCCGGAAGTACTGGGAGGCATTTGTCTTATTCTAGGGTTATCTGGCGTAGGGTTATTTCAGGGCAATCTGGCCGCAGGACTGCTGGCCGTGCTGGGCATTGGTCTGATAGTCGCGGAATTACTTACTCCCTCCTTTGGGATCATGGGGGTTGGCGGATTAGTAAGTCTGGTCATGGGAATCCTATTATTTCCCAATGAACCACTGATGCCGGAGCGATGGTTCACTACCTTTAGGTCTACGGCTTTGGGAGTCGGTCTGGTGGGGGCAGGTTTTCTGATGATCGTAGTTATTGGACTGGCCAAACTACGGGGTAAAAGCCCGATGCATGGAAACATGCAATCATTGCAGGGAGTGGTGATCAGTGACCTGGATCCTCGTGGTCAGGTACGTATTAGTGGTGAAATATGGCAAGCCGAATCAAAAGATGGGTATGCTATTAACCAGGGAGAGTCAGTGCGTGTGGTTGACAGGCAGGGACTCTTATTGGTGGTTGATAGAGTGAAACAAAATGGAAATGGAGGTTAAAGTATGGAAAGTTTACTGTCCAGCCTAATAGTAGTTGTACTGATAATCTATATTTTGGGTTCTGCGATCAAGATCATCCCGGAATATGAAAGGGCGGTATTATTCCGGCTAGGACGTTTGGTAGGTTTTCGCGGCCCGGGTTTGATCTTCATCATTCCCATCGTAGACAGAATTATGAGAGTTTCATTACGTATGGTGGTAATCGATGTTCCCCCTCAGGAGGTAATTACCCGGGACAATGTTACCTGCAAGATCAATGCAGTGCTTTATTACCGAGTGGTGGAACCGGACAAAGCTATAGTGAACGTGGAAAACTATCATGAGGCCACCAACCAGTTGGCCCAGACCACCATGCGCAGTGTTGCAGGAACTGCTGAGTTGGATGAAATACTTTCCGAACGGGATAAACTGAACCAGACCATTCAAAGAATAGTAGATGAGACCACGGATTCCTGGGGAATCAAGGTGACCGCAGTGGAAATCAAGGATGTGGTCTTGCCAACAGAGATGACCAGAGCTATCGCCCGGCAGGCCGAGGCAGAAAGAGGACGCCGCGCTGCCATTATCCAGGCGGAAGGCGAACGGCAGGCTGCTGAACAGCTCGCCCAGGCTTCAGAAATACTTACCGCTACCAGTGGCGGGTTGACCCTGCGCGTACTGCGCTCTTTATCCGAAGTGGCCAATGCGCCCAACAACACCATATTGTTCCCGCTGCCCACGGAAATAAGGAAAATATTACCCGGCGACGACTAAAATGCCGTCCATCTGGGAATTGTGTCTAGGGGGCGATGCCCAAATCGCCCCGTTTTCCTGAGATGCAAGAGGGGACGGTTCTTTCTGTCATTTCATGATAACTGTTGGTTCATTTATCTCCTTTTGAAATGACAGAAAGAACCGTCTCCTCTTGCATCCAATCATCCCTTTGCCGCCTTCCTCCTCCCCGCAAATAGATGAAAATTGCTGTATGAACGTGTTAAAATGGACTAACGAAGAAGAGGGGAAGGGTACATATGATCGGTGAAGTGCATCCCGGGATATACAGGTTGCGTTTACCCGTTCCAGGAGCCTTACGGAGCATGAACAGCTATCTATTGCAGGGGAAACAGGGGTGGTCGGTGATAGACCCCGGCCCTAATTTTCCCGGGTGTAACGAAGAGTGGGAAGTGGCTATTGATGATTTGGGTATCCAGTTTAGCGATATCAAGCAGATTTTGGTTACCCATGGTCATATCGATCATGTGGGTCTGGCTGGCTGGCTACAGGAACAGTCCGGGGCAGAGGTCCTCATGAATAGGGATGAATACAACAGCACCTTTTATCCCGAGGAAACGGAAAAAATAGGTTCTTTATTTTACTATAACGGCATGGCCAGTTTAGGTATAAATGCAGCCGAAATCGAACAAATAACCAATATAATGGGATATGTGACGGCAGTAATGGAACCCTGGCCACAGGTAAGATTTCTGCAGGATGACTCATTGGTGATGGGCGATCGCACCTGGGAAGTCATCCTGACCACTGGCCATACCAATGCACATGTGTGCTTGTTCAATCGAGAGGAAGGCTTGTTGTTGTCCGGTGACCAGATCCTGCCTACCATTTCCACGGTAATTCGCTTTCCTATCGGTGTTGAAGACAATCCACTGCGGCAATATCTGGATTCTCTAACCATTTTGAAAGAACTAAATCCTACTAAAATCATGCCGGCTCATGGAGAGCCTTTCAACGATATGGATGCTCGTATTGAGCAGTTACTGCACCATCACCAGGAACGCTTACAGCAGATAATGGACTGTCTGAGTGATGAGCCCTGCACGGTTCGCACCATTGTTGACCAGCTGTTTGGCAAATTAGATGCATTTAATCTGTTCCTGGCCAGCGGGGAGATCAGCGCCCATCTGCTGCTGCTGCAATCCCAGGGCAAACTTCAGATCAGCCAAGACTCCCAGAGCGTACTATTGGGATTCGCCTTGGTATAGGTTTTATTGAAGCCGCAAGAACATTTTCCGGATCACCGTATGGCTATATAAGGAAAGTTAAAGGGGAGAGGTAATATGCACGCAACAGGTGTAAAACAGGTGAGCATGCTGCTGATACTGTGCATGCTGATGTCACTGCTGGTGGGATGCGACGGAGACCAGTCGGCCGATGATTTCATCACCAATGACAAGATAACTCTGGCAGCGGATTTTGCGCCATATAAGGTGGTGCCAGTGAATGAGCGGCCCAGTCTGCCGGCCTATGAAGTAGCAGCTGATTTGAGCAATGTGGAAAACAGTAGCCGCTTTGAATTCAATGCCGCTGCCCAGCAGAGATTGGCCGAGAACGGGTTTGTCGTGATCCCCGGTGGAGCAGCCGAGTATTTTATTCTCTACGAGATCAATCGGTATGATAATGTACCCAATCTGATCACCACCGATGCTATGCTGCACAACTACCATCTTTATTTCCAACACCTCTTGAAGACGGTAGAAAAGAATAAACTCATCCCTGAATTGAAAGCGCTGAACGCAGGCATGATGGAGATCTCGCTAGATCAGTATCGTCAAGTGCAGGGAAGTGAGTGGGAGAATGCGGTACTGCGCAATCTGGCCTTTTTTACCGTAGGCAGTTCTTTATTGGGTGCCAACACCGCCATTCCCGCTGAGGTAAAATCTGTGGTAGAAGCTGAGCTGAAGCTGATCAACGCTCACCAGACTACCGCTGTTTCTCCTTTGATGAGCATGGGAGCTCAGCCGGATGAATTGGAGTCTTTGAAAGAAGATTATACCCAGTACATTCCCCGCGGCCATTATACTTCCAGTGATGAGCTAAAAAGCTACTTTAAGGCCATGATGTGGTATGGGCGCATGACCTTTCGCGCCAAGGATGAAGACGAAACCCGCTCAGCCGCTTTGATGACTCTGGCTCTCCATGAGGCAGAAGTCCAGACACCCTGGGCCAGTATCTACGACACCACCGAGTTTTTTGCCGGCCGCAGTGATGATCCTGGCTTTGAAGAGTATGCCCAGGCCATGCACCAGGTCTATGGAGAAAAACTCTCTCTGAAAGACATCAGCCAGGATGATGCCAAGTGGCCGACTTTCTTGGCCGAGGTTCGCAAAATTGAAGGCCCGGCCATCAATTCCATTCCTATATTTGATGCCAATATTCAGCCCGACCGGGCCAGAGAAATAAGTGGCTTCCGTTTCATGGGGCAACGTTACACGGTGGATGCTGATATATTTCAGCGCTTGATTTACCGCGAAGTTGGGGAGAACCCCGCCGGTGAGCGGCGCTTGCTGCCCAAAGGATTGGATATCCCGGCTGCTTTCGGCTCCGCTGAGGCCAGTCAGCTGCTAAAAGATATGGGTGAGTACCAGTACGAAAACTACCCGGAAAACATGGACAAAATGCAGCAGTACCTAGCGGACTTAGAAGAAGCCAGCTGGCATCAAAACCTGTACTGGAACTGGATGCATACCCTAAGGCCCTTGACTCGGCAGGTTCCGGACGGTTATCCCACCTTTATGCTCAATCAGGCCTGGGCTCACAAAGAACTCAATACTCTCCTGGGCAGTTGGACGGAATTAAAGCATGATACCATTTTATATTCCAAGCAAAATTATGCCGAAATGGGCGGCGGCGGTATGGAAGAAATTGATGACCGCGGCTATGTAGAACCTAATCCGCATCTCTACGCTCGCCTGGCTGCCTTGTCAGCTATGACCCGGGACGGTCTGAAGGCAAGAAATCTACTGGATGAACGGGATAGTGAGAACTTGAGTCGTATGGAAGAACTGGCTCTCCAGCTGAAAACCATTTCCGAAAAAGAGCTGAGAGGGGAATCGCTCACTGAGGAAGAGTATGAATTGATCCGCAGTTTTGGCGGTCAATTGGAGCACTTCTGGATGGAAGCCTTGCGGGATCAAGCTCAGGATGGTGGACGCAGCATGCTGTTGATCAACAATCGTGCTCCAGTGGTGGCAGATGTAGCTACGGCACCTCCCAGCANGGTTTTGGAGGAAGCTACTGGTTACATCGACTATATATTTGCGGTGGTGCCGGTAGAAGGGAAGTTGCGCATAGTCAAAGGTGGAGTCTATTCCTATTATGAATTCCCTTGGCCGGCGGAAGATCGGCTTACCGATGAGAAATGGTGGGAGATGTTGGATAACGGTCAGGAGCCTGATAGACCGGCCTGGATCGAATCGTTTATGGCCAAAACCGGTGAAGGCCGGTTCATCAGGCCGTGAGATCAATCATAGCTAAAAGAAAGCTATGGTGGGCGGGGGCATTGCTGATCGTTTTAGTCCTAACGGCCCTGTACCATCTGACCGCTTCTCCACCCGTGGTTATAATCACTTGTGATAGCGATAATGATGGCCAGTTGGAAACCTACCAACTGGCCAATGAGCAGGTAACAGTCGAAATGGATGACACGACGATATGGCAGTCAGAACCAGGTTGGAAGGTGACCGATCTGGTTCTAGCTGATGTTGATGATGATGGCCAGGCAGAAATGCTCCTGGTTCTCTGGAAATACGGTAGTTTTGGCATATCCCGCCCTATGTGGATGGAAGGAGAAGATAGGGAGTACAGCAATCATCTCTTTGTCTATCGCCTGGTAGCCGGCCGGATGAAACCAGTGTGGTGTTCTTCGGCTATAGAATACCCCATTGTACACTTGCAGGTGGCAGATTACGATGGCGATGGCCGACAGGAATTGCTTGTCACTGAGGGCCCTTCGGCTGGGCTTTTCTATTCCATCCGCTCGCTGTTTTACCAGAATGAGACCATCTGGCAGTGGCAGGATTGGGGATTTACGTTGGTAGAGTAGTAATGGAGAGAGGAGTGTTTTATAATGGCAAATGTGTCTATGGCTATTATTTTCCTGCTTGTCGCAGGGCTGGTGCTGCTGTTTCTGGTAGCCGGGCTCTTGCAGTACCTGTGGAACATCACCATGCCCCAGGTCTTCAACCTGAACCAGGTCACCTACTGGCAGGCTTTCCGCTTATTGCTGATAGCGGTCATCCTGTTTGGCGGGCCCAATATAGCCCTGGGATAACTATGATTCCACAGCAATAGCAGTTTTCGTTTCCCCATCGGTAGTGCTAAAATAGCTTCTAAACCTTGGTTGGGAGTAATTACATGGAACCTTTGTCACTTTATAAAAAAGCTTTCACGGTCGAGATGCGAGATGTGGATTTTACCGGCACGCTGAGATTGAGTTCTCTGTTCACCTATTTTCAGGAAGCAGCTAACCAGCATTCAGAGGATTTGGGCATCGGGTTTGAAACCATCATGGAAAAATTCGGAGTGATCTGGGCCTTGATCCGTATCCGGGTGGAGATTCTCCGGTATCCGGTATTCAACGAAGAGATCGTGGTGGAGACCTGGCCCCAGGAACCGAAAAACCTGCAGTTTATCCGCGACTTCCTGGCGCGGGATCAGAAGGGCCATATCATAGCGCGTGCTGTCTCTATCTGGGCCATTTTGGATGCACAGACCCGTAAGCTGCAGAGGAGTAAGCTCATTGCCGCGAACTATCCTTCTTCTTTCAAAGAAGAACGGGCTCTGGAGTGTAAATTGGGCAAATTGAAACCCTTTGGCCCATTGGAGATGGCCTATGAAAGGTNTATCGGTTANAGTGACATAGATTTCAACGAGCATCTTAATAACACTAAATACGTTGATTTNATCATGGATTGTTTNAGCTTGGAAAGCCATAAATCGCATTATGTCCGGTCTATCGAGTTCAATTATGTACATGAAGCTCTGCCGGGTGATACCATTGTGCTGTATAAGGATTTGAATGCTGCTGACGAAAACCTCATCTACATCGAAGGTATCAATGAGAAGGAGAAAAAGCTGGCTTTTCAATCACGGATCCAGATCAAGGAACGCTCGTAAAGCAAAGGGATCAGGCCTGGATGCAAAATGGGATGGTTCGGGACTGCTTTAAGCTGTCATCCTGAGGCGAGCCGAAGGATCTTTCCTTCTGGCACCAGTAAAGATTCTTCGGCTCGCCTCAGAATTCTCACCTGTCGATCAGGCCACGATAAATGAAAACACGTATGTAGGGGGCGACGACTCTGTCGCTCCGCTTTGCAAAACGGGCAAACAGGGTCGTTTGCCCCTACCCACACTTGGCATTTTCATAGCAATGACATTATAATATTTCAGCAATCTTGAACCATCTCATCTCTAGCATCCAATTTCTTATAGAGCCGGTCATGGTTAATCAATCATTCAGTGCTTTAGCCAATGCTTCCGCATACCGGTGGAAGGTGTCAGTGTTTTTCCCACCGCTGAAAAACGCATTGCGTTGTGCTTTCGAGATTTCCAATTGTACACCTTTATTGATTTTGTTTTCGTTACAGATATTGTATTTACTGGAGCCGTTTAAGTGGCTGGAAGCCGTACCGATCTTGAACCCAGCCGCTTTTAATTTGGATCTTACTTTAGCGGCCAATTGCTTGTCCCGGCCACCCACATAGGTGATTTTGCTGGAACCAGTACAGCCGTGGATAGACAAAGTTTTGTTGGATTGGGCCACCAGAGATACAGCTCTTGGTTCGTTGAAGCGGGTAGAAGTGATATGTAGTGTGCCATTATTCTTTTTCTTGATGCCTTCGAAAGTATACCAGTCCGCTCCCGAACGCTTAGCCACTTCTTTGGCCAGTTTACAGGTGCCTGGTTCTATGGATCCGCCGTGAATAGCCATTACCAGAGTAGATGAGGGCCCATTGTGATAACTGATGCGATAATCAATATTTCTGTCCTGGCGGGCTTTGAGCTGTTGAAAGTTTTTGTAAACATCCGCTTGAGCCGACCCGGTCCAGACCAGGGTAAGAGCGATGACAACTGCCAGTAAAAATGAAAACTTCTTCATATTTCCCCTACTTTCGCTGGTTTTTGATGATTCGTGCATAGCTATGTATTAACCGACCGGCTTGTCTTCTTTTTTACCGGAAATGCCCGATGGGGTCAAAGAAAGGTTCTGGCAGGGGAGAAAAGAAGTGGCCATCGGCCCAGTTTGCGGAGAAAAAGTGAGATCGGCAAGATTCCCGAACCAAACCGAGGGGGTGGGCTTTCCGACGGAAGAACCCAAACCTCCCGACTGACAATATTTACATGACGTAAAACCAGTCCAGAAAGATGCTAAAGAGAAATAGACAAAGTGTTATAATGGAGCAGGTTTCGTTTTCATTAGGAAGGATGATGGACATGGAAACAAGCAGATTGGATAAACAGATGAATTTTCTGCTGGAAGTGGATCAACTTAAACGGGTAGATCGACAGACGTTGATCGTGGACGGCACCCGACCGGAGAATAGTGCTGAACATTCCTGGCATATTGCCTTAATGGGTTTACTCTTGGCTGAACATGTAGATCAACCTGAACCCTTGGATTTGCTGAAAGTAGTGAAGATGCTGCTGATCCACGATGTTATAGAGATCGATGCCGGCGACGTTTTTGCCTATGATGAGGACGAAGAACGAGAAGAGCGCGAGAAAACAGCCGGACGACGGATTTTCGGCCTGCTGCCTCAGGATCAGGCCGAGGAACTATACCGACTCTGGCGGGAATTCGAGGAACGCAAAACTCCGGAAGCCCGTTATGCAGCATCATTGGATCGACTGCTGCCTCTGGTGCAGAACTATCTTACCGGTGGCTATACTTGGGTGAAATACCACATCCCCGAGGAAAAGGTGAGAAAAAGAAACCAGGTCATCATCGAGAGCTCCCACGATCTCTGGCAGTATGCCCAGAGCATCATCGACCAGGCCAAAGAGAAGGGCTATTTCGAAAAATAGCCCTCAGCCGTCGCCAAGTTATATCTTTAGTCCCCTTACAATTGCCANGGCCGCTTCTCCGCGGGTGACGGCTTCGTCAGCCTTGAACTCCTTATCCACATGCAACAGGTTCATGCCGTTAGCCAGAGCAATGTAGCCCAGTTTAGATTCGTCAATAGATTCATCTGCGGGGAAAGGGTTCTTAAATAGGGAACCGTATCGGGCAGCTTTTTCCAGCCCCATACTGCGTATCACTACCTCAGTCATCCGCTGGCGAGTAAGATCAGCCTTCGGATCCACTTTTTCTTTCAGCCAACCCCGGGCCACACAATCACTGATCACCTTGTCATCTTCCCGGTCGGTGATGCTCCAAATTCCATCAACGGCCCCCACCATAGCTCGCAGGAAAACTATATTGGTGATAGTTTCATCAGGTTTGAACTGGCTGCCATATTCGTTCATCAGACCAGCCTGGCCGATGGCNTGGATCTCTTTTTCAGCGAAATGGCCAGTCACATCATTAAATGTGTACGGTGCTGGTTTCTCGTTTAAGGGGTCACCCATAGAATTAAGTGCTTCTCCGCTAATAGCATCGATCATGGCAAATCCCGATTGTTTATCCGCTGTCTGCGGTTTATAAACCAGCAAGAACTCAGTGGTTTCTCCATAGGTAGTGATGGGGGTATAGCATAAAGTCATTGGTGCCAAGTCTGAGAAAACTTTATAAGCCTTAGCAGAACCCATGGCCTTATTTACCGGGGGAAACTTCTGCTCCGTCCAGGTCAGGTTGTAGTCGGTAACTTTTTTGGTCGCACTGGAGACAGTCACCTGGATACCATCATTGGGAAAGGGCACCCCGTTGACCTGGCGGACGAACTGTACTGTCCACTGGGACGGTAAATTCTTCTCTGCCAAGGGACGGACATTTCCTGGATCAGTTGCCTTGAGCTTTACTTGTTTAGATAACTGCGGTTCGATTTTACTGATGAACTCCTGAGCAACTGCTTGAGCTTGCTCTTCGGAAAGAGTACCGGGTTGGTTGGTGTCGCCAGAGTACTGGTTGAAGGAATAGATGCGTCCCGTAGTAGCATCTACCCGTGCCCACAGGTCGAAATACTCACCTTCAGTGCCCTGGGGTAGGCCCCAATTTAAGTTCCAGATGCGGCTGTCTTTATTCTGCCAATCCCGGTTTAGTGAAGCCCGGGTCAATTCTGCCTGGGAGGGAATATTCACCCATTGTTTTACCTTGGCGGCGGCTTCCTCTTTGGTGATCATATTAGCCTGCTTTTCCAGTTCAGCTATTTCCTGAGGGGTCAGCGGTGGAGCTGCCGCTTGATCGGCAGCACCCATACCACCGATACTCATTTCTTTCATAGCCATATTACTGGCATAGCGTTCATTCTGACCTTCTTTCAATACCAGGGGCTTACCGGTCAGGGCATTGATGGTGCCCCCGGAAGGATGGTTTATGCGATAGACCAGGCGTACCGGATCAGTCTGGGGAAGCGATGATCTTAAAAGCCAGCCCTGGGGAAGGAGATATTCCAATTTAAGCATATCTTCGTTCTGGAAAGTTTGACTAGCTACACTGGCTACCACCACTTTAGATGGGTCAGCCAGTGGAAGATCGGTCCAGGAAAGATTGAAGGAACTGATATCACGGCTACGGGCATCTACATCCACGTAGGCGGTATCACCCAGTACCGGCAGACCGTTTTCTACTCGCTGATATTGAAAGCTGAAGTTGCTATAACCGCTGTTGTTCAGTGGGACTATAGCCGGAGTGTTGACCAGCTGGAGTCGGGCTGATTTTTCCGGAAGGATTTTCTTCAGCCAACGGTCAGCAATAGCCTGAGCTTCCTGAGCAGACATAGACACTGATGTGGGCTGTCCCGACTGTTGATCCCAGCGATACATATGTATTACGTCACCAGTCTGGGCGTTGATCTGAACACTCAGGCTTCCCTCTCCGGCCTCTCCAGCTGACCACTGCAGTTGCCAGTAGGATGACTGGGGTGAAGTGTTGAATTCAGATACAAATTCGGAGTACTGGGTAGCTGCTGGGAACAATCCCTTAGCGGTTTGAATAGCTTCCTCCAGAGTGATATTGGTATCCCGGGCCTGGGCCATCGGTGGCAAGGGATTTAGACTGACCAGCAAGGCCAAGGCCACCGTGATCGCCAACAGTTTTTTCAATTTCATAGCCCTATGACGTCTCCTTTCTATGATGGGGATGTGTTTCTATAACAATGTATACGCAGCCCTTTAAGAAAGCTGACACATACACCTACATTGTCATCCTGAGGGAGGAACGACCGAAGGATCTTTCTCTCAATCCCCGGCAAAGACTCTTCGGCTGCGCCTCAGAGTGACAGGACGAATTTTCAGATGGTAGCCCCCTGTCTANGCTCCGAAGTAGTATCACACCACCCAACATCTACATTGTCATCCTGAGGGAGGAACGACCGAAGGATCTTTCCCCCGATAGCCATTAAGACTCTCCGCCTCAAAATACCTTAATTATCCATGCTAAACTCTTAAGAGGTTGGCATATATTTTTAGACAGTACGGGCTTAGGGGAGATCAATAATGCTGGTGGATCTATATCGTTATCGTAAGCTGCTCATCATAGCTGCGGTATTAATGGTGCTGACCGCCATCATCACGGGGATACGTCAGCAAAGCTCAACCGAACAGCCCTCCGAAAATGAAGTGCCAGCCGCCACTTTCTTTGGCGAATTAATTCCCTGGGAGGAAGCTGATCAACTCTTTCCCAAGTATGCCAAAGCCCGCATTGTGGATGTTGATACCCGGCTATCTTTCCGGGTGCAGCGCCGCGCCGGCACAGAGCACGCTGATGTGCAACCGCTGACCAAAGCGGACACGGAAATAATGAAAACCATTTATCAGGGCAAGTGGAGCTGGCAGAGAAAAGCCATAATAGTGGAACTGGAAAGCGGGCGCCGCCTGGCAGCTTCCATGCATGGCATGCCCCATGGAGCAGGGGCTATTTCGGGCAATAACTTCAACGGACATTTCTGTGTGCACTTCTTGGGCAGTACCACTCACGGTAGCAAGAGCCCCAACACCGCTCATCAGATAATGGTCTGGAAAGCAGCTGACCAGTTTGACCGGCTGCTCCAGCAAGTGTCGGCCCCCGAGGCTATTGATATCTTCTTTACCGCGGTGGATCAAGGTGCTACCGCACTGGCCGCCCGGCTATTGGACGGTTCGCCCGAAGCTCAACTGCTTCTGGCTAGATCTTCTCAAGTGCAATCAGTAAAGATCGATTCGATCACTGAAGAGGAGAATAACAGTCATGAAGTCAAATTGCGACTTGTTTTCGCCGGAGAACAAAAGGATCACAAGAAAACTCTGACCCTACGCATGCAAAACTCCGCCCCACCCTGGATCATTGCCACCGATTCCCTGGAAGAATGCTTCGATAAACCCAACTAAATGTTTGCGAAAGGATGCNGATNNGATGCAAGAGGGGACGGTTCTTTCTGTCATTTCCATAAAGCAATAACTAAGNAAATAACAGTTACCATGAAATGACAGAAAGAACCGTCCCCTCTTGCATCAGCTTACGCGGATGTCTGATTCTGATTGTTACTCTTGCCACGGGCCAGTGAAGCGAGAATGCCCAGACAAGATAGTATCGTAAATATAATAAAGGAGATGCGGGCTGCCTTTATAAATAGATGACTAAAGGCTGGTGATAGCTCTACATTACCAGTGGAGGAAGCCAGGATCAGCGTAACCAAAGCCATACTGATCACCTGACCGGTCAAACGTGCCGTACCCAGAGTGGAAGAGGCCACACCTAAAAACTGCTTGGGCACAGCACTCAGCACCGCATTGTTATTAGGAGAAGCAAACAGAGCTGTACCCAGGCCCAGCAGGACGAGAGTAAACATTACCACTATCAGAGGAAATTGCGGATTGATGAAAATAAGAATAAACAGCCCCAGGGTACTTATTCCCATACCGGTGGATGCTACCAGGCGGGGATCTATCCTATCGGATAAACGACCAGCGGAGGGGGATACCAAAGCCATAATGATGGGCTGGGCCAGGAGAATAAAGCCGGCCACCTGCGAATTATAGCCTAGGGAAACCTGTAAGAACAGAGACAATATGAAACCCACCGCAAAAGTAGCACAGTAATTGATCAAAGCAGCCAAGAGCGAAAAACTAAACACGGCGTTGTGCCGAAAAAGGCGCAACTGCAGAACTGGCGAGGGAATTTTCAATTCGTGCCGGGCAAAAACGATCAATATGATTATGCCTGCCCCCAATATATACCTGGCCCAATGAGAGGTGGCCACAGTAGAGATGCCGTAAGTAAAGGCTATTATACCCACCGTATAAAGAACTGCCCCGCGCAGATCATAACTTTCATCTGCTGCACCCAACCATTCGCCTTTTAGTTTGGCAAGAGTCAGTCCTAAGACAGCAAAACCGATAAGTGCACTGAGAAAAAAGATAGAGGGCCAGCCTATATTATGAGTCAAGGCACCGCCTAAAACTGGCCCTAGGGTCAGCCCCGCATAAACTACGGCGCCATTGATGCCCAAGACCCGTCCCCGTTCCTGGGGTGGAAAAACTGAAGTGAGCATGGCCATACCGGTACCAAATATCATAGCACTACCGAAGCCCTGGATGGCCCGGCATATTATCAGTACTTCGATGGACCAGGCCAGACCACATAAGACTGAAGCCAGGGAGAAAACCGTTATACCCAGGGTAAAAATCTTCTTACGGCCCCGAATATCGGCTAGCCGGCCAAAAGGCACCAGAAAAGCTACCGAAGCTAGCAGGTAACTGGTCACTACCCAGCTCAGCAGCAGAGTTCCACTGTTAAACTGTTGTCCTATAGAAGGAACGGCTAGATTAATGGCGCTGCCCATGAAGGGGGCCAGAAAGGCGGCGGTGGTTGCTGCCAGAAGAGTGTAGCGTTTTACCGACTTAGAGTCCTGATCTTGCTGCATGGTTACCTCCAAATGATGGCTGGAAATAGAATGTATATAACAACATTATGCCCCCGATTCGCACCTGTCAATTGGAGAGTATCGCTAAATTCAAAAAATCCTGCAATACTGTCACTCTGAGCAATCTTGTAAATGCTGTAGATCCTTCGCTATCGCTCAGGATGACATATTATATAGAGTTGATTATGCGAAAATCCCAATTAATAAGTCATCTGAACAGGCCTGCTAACCTTTCCGTGTCCAATTATCTGAAATCCGCTTTCTTAATCTCTGGTGAGTGAATAGACAGCCTCCAGATGCGCTTCATAAAGGGAGTGGCCGGGCGATTGAGAAGCTGTTTCATGTGGGCAAATAGCTGACTGGAGTCCTCGTTGATGATAGGCTCCCCATGGGCACGCAGAATGACCTGAGCTCCCACAGCCCCTAATCGGTCGTAGGATTCGGCCATTTTTTGCGGAAACACGATGGGCAGCGGAAGTTGGGGCTTGCCTTTCACATCGCAGATCAGATCAGCAGTATAAAGCACTCGTTCCTGTTCGTGGAAAAAAGCCAGATCATGGGCAATATGCCCGGGTACATGCATAGCCCTCCATCCCGGGAAAAAAGGCAACTCCTGACCGTCCTCCAGGATATAGTCAGGGTTTATTCGGCGACTGTAAAAAAGGCGTTCCAGCTTACGGTGGCTATGAAAAGCTACTAAATAAGCCATATAACAGTCCAACTTCTGCTGCAGGAATCCTCCCAGACCTTTATACCATCGATCTACCTCAGGATGTGCGGCAATGGGGATCCCAAACTTTTTGCGCAAACAAACAGCGCCTCCGCCATGATCCGGGTGCATGTGAGTTACCGCCACCAGTGCAATATCAGCCGGAGAGCAATGCAAAACTTCTTCACAGTAGCTTTTTATTCTCTTCACATCACTGCTGCACCCGCTGTCCAATAGAAGCAGCCGACCTTCCTGTTCGACCAAAAAAATATTCTGGATATACCCTTCTATCAAATGAACGCGCAGTGAGCCGAAGTTTAAAATTCGAGCGTTTTTCATATAATTAAAACACCGGACTTCCTAGTAAACCTATCTGAGATATTATTTCGTAATATAACCATTTATTCCTCTTTATGAGAAAGAAAATGGCAGAGCAAGACAGGGGGACGTTTACTGTCGCCCTCCTGTCTTCTAACTCAGATCTTACTGAACTTCCGGGGCTTCATTTTTAAGCATTTGCTCAGCCTGGGACAATTGCTCTTGCTGTTCGGTACTGACATAGGATAAATGTTGTTGGGCAGCCTGAACCTGTCTCATGGCTTTCTGATATTCCATCTCCGCATGCTGTATCTCATAAGCTATCTGGCTGGCTTTAGCCCTTTCCAGGGCCGAATGAGCCTGCTGAGCGGTTCTGATGGCGGCTTGGACTGATTGGTTAGCCTTTTCCCACGAAGAAGAATATTCCTCCTGCGATGGCATATGTAATCACCTCCAAGTATAGTCTTCCAAAAAACACGTTTCTTATCACATTGCTGGAAATTAGGCATTAAAGCTAGATAGAGCAGCTCCTTCTTGTGCCTCTTTTTGGTCATCGTCGGCTTTTGGAGACTCTACCGGTGACATAAAAGCAGTTAGCCGACCTTTGCCTGTATTTAGGCTCTTTAGTAGATTGAAGATAGGTTAACAACAGGCCTACACTGATATAAGGAGATGAATAAGTGGTGCAATTTCAGATCCAATGGGTAGGGACGCCCAATTATACTTCTGGGCGAGGAGGAAGGGCTCCTGTAGCCATCGTTGATCACATCACCGCTGGTCTTTACCCGGGCACCTTGAACTGGATGCAAAACCCTGCCGCCCAAGCCAGTGCTCATTACCTGATCCTGCAGGACGGCCGCATTTTGCAGCTGGTAAGAGATGAGGATACTGCCTGGGCCAACGGGTATGTTGAGCGGCCCACCTGGAGACTGTATGACGGGACTAATCCCAACCGCTATACTCTGTCCATTGAACACGAGAATTTATCCGGCGGCCATTTGACCGAAGCGCAGTACCAGGCCAGTCTATGGCTACATAAACAACTGATAGAACGCTGGGATATCCCGATCAGCCGTGATACCATCATTGGCCATAACCAAATCGACACCGTAAACCGCCCTCATGATCCCGGGCCTGAGTTTCCCTGGGATCGTCTCTTAAAGGATCTGCAACATTGGCAAGGAGGTGAGCAGGTGGCCGAAACATGGAAGGAACAGCTAGTGAAACAAGCCCGTCAGGAAGGCCTGATAACTGAGTATCATAACCCCGACGAAGCAGCCTCCAAATGGTTTGTTCTGGCAGTAGCCCTGAACCTGCTGAAGAAGCTGGGCAAATAACCGTCCGAGACTACCGAAAATATGATGTCATTGTTATGAAAATGCTTCTCACCTAAGCAGTAGCGGAAACTTTAGTTTCCGATGGGAGGCTAAAGCCTCCCCTACACCCAAGGGAGTATTTTCATTCATCGTGGTGCGCTTAGCGCATGCAAATTCTGAGACGAAGTCGAAGAATCTTTACTGGCACCGGAGAGAAAGATCCTTCGGTCGTTCCTCCCTCAGGATGACAATTAGAAAAGGGGGCAATGTCCACATCACCCCCTAGTAAGCAATCTTTCAGCAGTCGCGAACCGGCCACATGCCTGGCATCCCCTGACAGCCATACCTTTCTCATTTAGAAGCGGATTTTTTGATCCACAATATCTTGATATATTTCCTCAGTCAAAGGCACATATTGGTCGGTGTGTGGATCCAGGAAATAGAGAGGATCTTTGATCAGGTTCGGGTCAAAGCCCTCCTTTTGCAGCACCTGTTTGACCTGCTTAAAGCTGTTGGTAGCATCGATCTGATCCCGCAGGCGTACGAAATAAGGGCGGGCATAAGGCGGCAATTTCTCATTTATATAAGCGGAAAAAGCTTCCCAATCGATGGACTCGCCCTCCAAGAGCTTGATAGCTACCATACCGCAGCGGCCTTCCATGCCAGGCACCTGTACCCCATAGACATTGGCGTCCTCCATATGGCCAAATTTATTCACCACATCGGATACCTGATTGGTGGAGACATTCTCACTCTTCCAGCGGAAAGTATCGCCCAAACGATCCACGAAAGAAAAATAATCATTTTCATGCAGCATCACCAGGTCACCGCTGTCAAAGTATTCGTCACCTTCCCGGAACACATTGCGGCGGATTTTTTCTTCCGTGGCTTGAGGGTTGTTCACGTAACCGGCAAAACGGTTCAGTTCGTTTATCTCACACAGCAGCAGACCGGTTTCTCCGGGCTGACATTTGACCGCCCAGCCGCTCTCATCAGTCTC